>ULUE01008837.1_pt1 | contig 26196 bp, 43 predicted proteins | sample 1958211 | NCBI WGS metagenome assembly ULUE01 (sample SAMEA4835752, study PRJEB28245) | human gut metagenome | biome: gut microbiome; material: fecal sample | place: Denmark | collected 2008 | reverse complement strand
TTTTCTTTACTATCAAAACAAGTTTTATATGCTGTGCTTCTTATGCCACCCTCGCTTTTACGAACGCCAGTTATTTCTAAATCAACATTATTCTCTTTGCTAAATTTATGACCTACTTTTTTCTTTGCATATTCACAACATAAATCACTTATTTTAAAAGTTGGTGGATTTGCAATCATAAATTCTTTTAGATATTTTCTACCACTAATATTTAGTGTTGGGCTTTTGCCACATTCATTACACCACCACCTTAAAGCTACTTTACAATTAGGGTATTCTTTATATAATTCTTCAAAAGGTTTATCTTCCCATTTGAAATTATGTTTTTGGAGCCTAGCAATATTATTACTAATTTTCTTTGATAGGAAAGGCTGGCCGTAATTCTTGCAAGTTAAAGGTATTGGTTTAATTGCTTTATATCTCTCAATTTTAATATTATATTTTTCTTCTAAATATTTTAAATGGTCTTTTGTTGCTTGGTATTCTAAACCAGTGTCAAACCAAACATACTTTATATTGGTATCACATTTTATTTTTGTAACCATATCTAAAATAATATCGCTATCAGATCCACCACTAATAGAAACAGCTATGTTTTTATATTGTGGAATAACTGAACTCATTTTTATAAAACTATCAAGTATAACTAAATTGTTTTCTACAGTTTTTAAATATTCATTTTGTATTAACATTTTCCCTCCTTTTCTATTAACTCAACTTTTACAAAGTCGCTTTTATCGTCAATAATAACGTCATAAAAGCCTTTTACATATTTTCGGCCGTCGTCTATAAGTACGCCGTTTTTAACTAAAGCGTCTAATATAAATTTCTTTGCGCTTGCTATATTATCGGCGTCACGTCTCTTTGTTCGTTCGTGCCAATAAAAACGCAAAATAACCGCATTTTTGGGCTTATGCAGCGTTTTAGAGGCTAGGGCTTGCTTAATGCTCCACCCTATAACCTCTTCTATTTCTTGTTTGAATTTTGCGCCTTGATATTTGTTAGATCTATTCGCTTTGATCCAGTCGTTAAGACTTGGTAACTTACAATTGATCGTAAATGCGTTTATGCTCCAGCACCTCCTCATAAGTTACGCCACTAGCCACATATAAGGCCAGTCGCTTTATTAATGCTTCATTGTCGCTAATTTTTGTAATGCTTTTAAAATTCTCTAATTCAGCTGCAGTTTTTATTCCTACTCTTTCGCACAATAGATTTAATAACTTATATTGCTTAACACTCATTGTTAAAGCCCCCGTTACTATTTTAATTTATTTGTTTGCAAAGCGACACATTAATTAGCTGCAACGGCCGCATAAATATTCCCATAATAATGTGCGTTGTACTTCTAACTTTTCTTTTTCTTCTGGTGTTAATGTGGATCTGCTATATAAATCGTCGACTTTATGATAATAACTGCCTATTTGCTTTCTAAGATCTGCAATTGTTGGCGGTTTATCTTTTGACGCACCCCAACTTTTAAGCGCTTCTTGCATATATTCATAATCTAGTTTGCCGAAATGTTCTAACCATACTTCTACAATTGCTTTAGCGTCGTCTTTCGATATGTTATTATAAAAGTAAGGGTAATACGCTTTTAGCTTTTTAATTGATGTGATAACTTGTTCTTGTGTCATTTCTCTTAAACTCCTTAAAAGTCAAATGGATCAAAGCTGTCATTTATTGACGGCTTTTCTATATCGTCTTTCCAACGCTCTTGATTAATAAAAGTTGTTGGGTAAGGTATAAATTGCCCGTTATTTTTTTGCCAAGCTGGAGTAAGCTTCAAAGCCTCTATTGCTTGCATTATTAAAGGCATTTCGTCTCTTAAGCCTTTAATTTTTTTAAAGCTGTTATAGCAGCCTTTTTTATTTATTTTTTTAGGGTATGCTTTCCAAAATTGATTAAATAAATCTTCAACATACCCATTGGAGCCGTTAGGCTCTTTTTTTTCTGTTTCTTTATCTTTCTCTATTTCTAGTTCTTTATCTTGTTCTATTTCTATTTCTTTTTCTAATTCTATTTCTGGTGGACGTTTGTCCTCCTCTTGTCCTACCTCTATAAAATGCATACTTTTACTTATTCTTTGTTGCTGCTTTTTAAAGGATCCTTTGCTTTGCGATCCTATCATATTTTCAACTTGTGTTAGGTATAACTCGCCATTTTCTAACGTTTTAACTAGTCCAATTTTAACTAATAAATTCATTGCAACCATTACTGTGTCGGGGCTTGTTTTAGTCAATTCCCCTAATTTTACGTGATCGTATGGTACAAGCATATTGCCTACTCGCCTAATTAATACCCCGTTTGTTCTTAAACTTTTTAAGCATAGTTTTAGATAAAATAAACTATACTCTTTGCCGTTTGGCTGCTCCTCCAACCAGTCTATAGCGTCTTCGTCGAAAAAATCTTCTTTCAACTGGAGCCAATAAAATTTTGTTGCGTCATATTTTGCCATTGCGCTTTCCTCCTTTGCAATTTCAATAATAACTTTAAATATAAAATAATGCAAACATTTTGTTACTTTTTATTTTAAAAAGGTTGCGTTATGTTACGTTATTTATAAACTACTACGCACCAGTCTTTCAAATAATCAGTTATTATATCTCTTACTAGCCAACAATTAAGCACTTTAACTGGTATGTTCGGGTTTTCGTTTTTGATAAAATCAATTGCAGCTGCTCTTGTTGTAAAATAAGTTCTTTTTTTCGTTTTTCTATTTTCAATAACAATGTAAGTCATTATATTGCTCTCTTTTCTCTAGCCCACTTTTTATAAATCTTTTCTTCTTCTTTTCTTTGCTTTATTGCTTTTTGATCTACTAATTCGGGGTGTTTAGATTGTATAAAGCGTCTTACTCTTACAATTGAGTGAATACTAGGCAATGCCTTTTCTTTATGCACTTTGAAAACGTCGCCTATTTCGTCGTCTTCTTTAATTCCAAAAGTTTTAAAAACTTCTAATATTAATATAAAATCGTCTGATCTCGCTGCTTCATTTTCTAATAAAATTGTTTTGACTATTTCAGTTGTTTTATTTAATTTTGCCATTGTTGGCCTCCTCTTCTAATCTTTTATTGTTAAAACGTCTTGCGGCTTTACAATTGTTGCGTATGTTTTCTTAAAATCTTGCTCTAAAATCTTGTCTGTAATAATTCCTTGTATTGATTTTTCTAAGTCTTCTAATTCTTCAATACTAGCATTTTGCAGCCGTTCTCTTACTTGCTTTTTTGAATTAATACCGCTTTTATTAAGCATACTAATGATCCAATTAATAGTTAATTTATTCATTATTTTCTCCTTAGAATTTCGTGTAATTGATTGTTGTATTGATTAAATATGCACCGCTTAAATCTGCACGTCTTAAATCTGCATAGCTTAAATCTGCACCGCTTAAATCTGCATTGCTTAAATCTGCACCGCCTAAATCTGCACCTCTTAAATCTGCATAGCTTAAATTTGCATAGCTTAAATCTGCACCTCTTAAATTTGCATAGCTTAAATCTGCACCTCTTAAATTTGCAACGCTTAAAATTGCACCTCTTAAATCTGCATAGCTTAAATTTGCTAATTCTCCACCAGCTTCATTATTAAGCCTTTTTTTGTGCTTTTCTAATATTTCTTTAAGCTGTTTTTCTTCCATTTTTTATTCCTCCTTTTTCAACATAAACACTTGTAGAATGTTCGTAACAATATTTAAAACGTTTGAAAACTTCTTTGGCTGTTAAGTACCCAAGCACGCTATCATTTTCTTGTTCTTCTTCCGTTAAACCACCCATAATTTCTAACAAATCTTCTTCGTTACCATAAGAGAGTGTGTTTTCTATAGCGTCACATAATACTTTACTGTTTTTGATAATTTGAATTGAATACGCTGGGTATTGATCTTTAATTAAGTCTTGTATTTGTTGGCGTAACTCTATATGTATACTTTTTGTGTTAAATAAATCGTCAGTAAATTTAAAAGGTATATTTGCCTTTTCTAACATTTCTTTTAATTTTAATATTTCTTTGTATTCCATTTTTAAAACCTCCTTTTATCTTTAAAAATGTTCTATAAAGTATATTTTGTTAAATTTTCGTTTTAGGTTTATTTATTTTAAAAATATTTCAAAAAGTTAGTGTTTACCTTGCTTTTTTCAAAATAATAACTAATTATCATATTTTTAATTATTTAACCTATTATTTTTTTAGTTTATTTTTGTTTTTCGTCCATTCCCCAGTCTAGTTTTTGCCCGCAATTAGGACAGTAATTGCAATTTACTTTCAAATCTTCTTCACCACAATTTAAGCAAGTTCCCATAACAGTATCGTGTATAGGGCTAATTGCTTTTAGTCTTTTCTTTACTTTTATTGGTGTTTCTTTATCTACTACGCTTTTTATTTTTTCAATATCTTTTTCACAATAATACTTTATATCGCCATAGACATAGCCGTCTAGGCCAGCAATATAACCTAATAAATTATCTAACGCTTCTTGATATTTATTCATTTTGTACCTCTTATGAAACTAACTCTATCTTTTTAACTTGCGATTTATAAAATATTAATTGACAACCGCTTAATGTATCTAAATACTTTAACTTGTATTCTGCTGCGTAATACTTATTTTCGTTTTTTGACAGCACCCCAACTGCTTTAGATCCGTTTTTAAAAGTTATTTCAACTTTGCACCCTAAAAAGTGATTTAATAATGGATCTTCTCTATTTATTTTCATTCTTTAGCCTCCTTTTCTAATTTGTTAAGTATTTTTTCTAATTGACTAATATTTTTGCTGTATAATCTGCTATTTTTATATTTATTAGTCAATTGCTTTATTTTATTAATTAAATAACCTTTCTTTCCGCTTCCAGCAACACAACCCATATAACCACCTACTTTAATACAAAAGCTTTGCGCTTTTCGTCAACTTGTTTTTGCTGCATACCTATATAAATCAAGGTCTGTGCTGGTGTGCTATGATTTAAAATAGCTTGTAAGGCCACTATGTCGCCAGTTTGTTTGTAGAACCAGTAGCCATATGTTTTTCTTAATGAATGCGTGCCTATGTTGTAAGGTATCTTACAACCAGCTTTCATTTGCTGCATAATGTTATAGCCCATTACCCTTGTTAATGGCTTATTAACACCTTTACTGCTCCAGAATAAATAGTCGCTATCGTGTAAAGCGTTGCGCTTTATATAGGCCATTACTTCTTTGTAAATATCACTATTTAAAGTGATCTTGTTTTCTTTACCAGTTTTTTTATCTCGCTGGTAAATATAATTGTTTTTGACTTTTTCTACAGTCAAACGTCTTAAATCGCTAAATCGTAACGCTGTATTAATGCCAACAAGAAACATTAAGTAGTTTCTATCATAATTTTTTCTTTTCGCTTCGGTTGGAGCTTGATCTCTTTTCTTTTCCCAAAAATGAATACAATTGTATAAGTCGTCTTGATCTCTTATAGGGTTTACTGAACTTTGCCCCGCCTCTATTTTATAACTTCTCATATTTCCTCCTTTCAGCCCTAAAAACGGGCTATTTTTGCGTTTTTATTGTTTTGTTGTGTAATTATTGCGCTTTGCTCTTTTTTAACTTATTTCGGCCGTTTTCTTTATGTAAAAATAAAAATACTTGTGTTAATTCGTTTAATTGCTTATCTGTAATGTGCGGTATAGTGCTTATTAAATGTTTTTGTATTTTTTCTATTAAAGTTTGCTCCATTGCTTGCTTTCCTCCTTTGCTATAGCGTTTGTGAGCGTTTGAGTTGAATATTTACCCACCTTTTTATTTTCGTTCGCTTACACAAGGCTTTAAAACGTTGCGTAATGGCACATTAAACGCATACGCTTTACTTTGTTTGTTAGTTAATAGTCTTAAATGTGCTTTTGTAAGTTCCATACTTCCTCCCCAGTTAAATTAAATTGTTTTTGTACTTTATTCCAAAAATCTACGGATCCACGACGGTTACCATTTTCAATTAAATTGTAAGTCGCTAAGCTTACACCTAATAATTTTGCAGCTTGTCTTTGCGTCAAATCATTTTTAACACGTAAAACTTTTAATTCTAATCTTTTAATTTGTTCCATTTTGTTTACTCCTCCTTATATTTGTTTCATAATGACACATTATAAGCACTCGCACTCTTCACTATTCCAATAAAACGTACCACATTTTTTACAATACCTATAACCACAGCTTAACGGTTCGCCAAACAATTCAACCCAGCTATAATTTGTGTTAAATTCTTTGTTTGCTTTTTCAGTAAACTTTTTAGCTGCTGCTATGTATTCTTTTTTACTTATAAAATCTTCGTCAACATCATACAACCAACTATTATTAACTATTTCTAATTCTTTATTGCTTTCTAATCTATACGCTATCATTTTAACTACCTCCTTATTTTTCCCATTTTACTTGATTAACTTGATAGCCCTCGCTATTTTTTAAATTATCTTGTGCTTTTGCAACTTCAACCCATTTTTCAAAACTTAAAAATTCGTCACTTATAGCAAATTCATTATGATCGCCCCATTCTTTTACGTTAAAATATTCTTTTGTTAAAATTACTTCAGTACCGTAAAAGTTGTTATTAACTTGCCAGTCTTTTATAAAAACAACGTGTGTTTTATCTAATATTAAAGCATAGCCAAATTTAGTTTTAACTAAATGATCTGGAGCAACTTTTACTACGATCTTTGTTCCATCTGAATTAACTCTTTTCATTGTAAAATACTTGTTACTGGCTTCTTTGTAATCAAGTCCAGCAAATCTAAAATTATTAAATTGTTCTTTTTGTTCTTTAGTCATTTTCTTTACTCCTTAATTAATTGGTAACATTTACCATTTATTTACACTAACATTATACCACAATATTTTTACTTTGTCAATACTTTTGTTTACTTTTTTTGTATTTTTTTTATTTTTTGTAAACATAGCGACACATTTAATAACTACTAACCTATGTTAGTAGAGTATCGTATAAAGTAAACGCTCTATCTATGTAATTGTCGGCTTGTTCTAGCGTAATATGTCCTAATTTAACAGCCATTGTAGTTTGTTCTAAAAATAGACAAAGTTTATTTTTACTTTCAACATTTTTATATGTTAATTCTTTTGATAATTTTTCGAAAATTTCTTCTAAATAAAAATTGTTATTCATTGTTAAACTCCTCCATTTGCATATACTAAATTTAATATGGTATCATTTAAATAAATGTTGCGTTGTGTAGCATTTTTTTTATAATAACACAAATAAATCACATTTAAAGGAGTGTAAATAATGGAAAATACGAACGTTAGTTCGGTAGGCCATAAAATTAAAATACTGAGGAAAACTAGAGGCCTAACCCAACAGCAACTAGCGGACAAGTTAGAAATACAACGGGCAACAATAAGTAATTATGAAATAGGTAGGCGCTCGCCTCATTTAAAAGAATTAGAAAAAATAGCAAGTGTTTTAGGCGTTAATATTGACTACTTCGCCATTGGCGACGCTACAAGCTACGATTTAATTTCACGTGCTAAATTATTATTTGAAAATGAGGAAATAAGCGCTGCAGAAAAAGCAAACATTTACAAAGAAATAATGCGCCTTTATCTACAACTTGAGGAGTAAAAGAAAATGAGTAAAATAACTGTTAATGACGTTGCAGAAGCTTTAGGCTGCAGTCCTCAAAGCGTTAGAATAGGTTTACAACGTGGTCTATTCCCTTTTGGATCCGCAATTAAAACGTCTAGTAAATATACTTATGTAATTTATGAAAAGAAATTAAAGGAGTATATAGATATATGAGGCTCCCAAATGGTTATGGATCAATTATTAAATTAAGTGGTAAACGCCGCAAGCCTTTTGCGGCTAGGGTAACAATTGGTTATAAAGATAACGGAAGTCAAATTTATAAATATATTGGCTATTTTGAAAAGCGTCAAGAAGCTTTAAAATATTTAACAACTTATAATGAAAAGCCACATTTATTAGACAACAAAGACTTAACTTTTAATGACGTGTACGGCGCTTGGAGTAAAAGAAAATATGAAAATATAACGCCTCGCACAGCTAAAAATTATATATCTATTTATAATCATTTTAAGCCATTACACGATATGGCTTTTTCGTCTATCAAAACATATCATTTGCAAGAAATAATAGATCGAAACAAAAGCAATGCAACAATAAAGCATTTTAAAAGTTTTATAAATATGTTATATGAATATGCTATAAAAAATGAAATTATAGAGAAAAATTATGCTAGTTTTTTAGAAATTCCAAAAGTAGAAATAAAAAAACCCAAAGTGCCATTTACTTCAAAAGAAATAAAAACACTTTGGAAACATAAAGACGAACCTTTTATTAATTATATATTAATTCAGCTTTACACTGGCGCACGTATTACGGAATTATTAGAGGTAAGTTTAGACAATATTAATTTAAAAGATAGATCTATTTTTATTTCTAAATCTAAAACGCCAGCTGGTGTTAGATTTATACCAATTCATAAAGATATTTTAGAGTTTGTTAAATCTAGTTTAGAAAACAATAAAAAATACTTGTTTGAAAGAGAAAATAAAAAAATATCTTATAACTATTACATACGCCATATTTTTAAGCCAGTAATGGAGTTTTTAAAAATGGATCATACTCCGCACGAAACACGCCACACATTTATTAGTCAATGTGATAGATTAGAATTAAACGAAACGGCCATATCTCGTATTGTAGGCCATAGTAATAATAATATTACTAAACACTATACGCATAAAGATATAAACGACTTAATAGCTGCAATAGATAAGTTTAATTATTAGTATATTGCTTGTATATTTTTTGTATATTGTGTCGGTAATGCGTCACTAATTCATACTATTTTAAAGAAAATTAAAAGAGGTTGCAAACGTTGTTATATCAACGCTCGCAGCCTCTTTTTATGTTTGCATTTAATTATATTAATCATTGAAATGTGATTATTACTAAGCCCGTTTTAACGGCTTTAAATGTCTATTTGTATATTGTAAGTATATTGTTACCAAACGTCTTTTTTGCTCTTTGTAATTGTTCCTCTAATATTTGAAATTCCAGCAACAACAACTAATGGAAGTTCGCTTATTAAATCGGTGCAATTCAACATACCGCCGCCCACATATTGTATTAATGAATTGGTTTGATAATAGCCAGTTCTTGCAGAAGTTGGCGCGCTTACGCCGTATAGAATACTAACCGCGTCTGCTCCGCTTTGTCCTACGATAGCGCTTTGCTTTTTTCGTGCGCCAGTGTATGCGTAATACTCGCCACCATTAATTTTAACTACACTATTTGAGGCTGGTAAAAAGCAGTAACTATTTTCAGTAACATTTGCTACGGATCCACGACAATTATTAAATGTGCCTCTTAATGCAATTAAACTGTCTTTATAAGCAGTAATGTAAAAACGGCAATTTTCAAATTTGCACGATCCATAAGTAGTATTCATTATTCTAATAATTGTATTAGTTGCTGTGTTAGAAACAACAATGTTTGCGCCAATTATATGAATATCATTATTTGAGTGAAAGATATTATTATAAGTTCCGTCTGTAATTGTTGGCGCTATTTGTCCACAACTTGAAAAGTCAATAATGACTTTTCTATTGCTTCCAGTGTTAAAATTAAACCAAGCGTTAGGGTTTGAAACAGTACCGTCACCATAAGCTGGCACTGTCATACCTATATTGCCAATAACATTTAATTTCATTGTTCCGTAATCAGTGCCAGCGCTTAAAAAGGATCTTACAATATTACCAATTAAAATATTGTCATTAATGCCGTTACAAACATATGTATATTGATTTTTGGTATTTAAAGCTGTTACATCAGCTGTAAATTGAGTGTAGCCCGCAATTGCAGTGCTTAAGCCCTCGCCGTCAATGAAGTTGCCTAAATCTACTGTTATTTTAGCACCAGCCGCTTTTGAAGCTGTAAAGGTAATAACTATAAAGCCTCCGCTGGTCGATACATTATAGGCGCTTTTTGGCTCTTTAATTCCATTAGTATATACTTCAATAATTGAATATTTATTATTGTATAAAGAAGCTGCTAAATTGGTTATTACGGTTGTGCCAGCGCTCGCCATTGTTACTGAGCTTTCGTATGTTTGCATAATTGCGTCGTAATAATCTTCGTAGCCTTTAACAGCTGTAAACCACGGACAAATAAAAATATCGCCTCTTTTGTCAGTAATATCAGCTGTAGTAATGCTTGTTGCGTTTGGTTTTACACTAATATAAGCTAGCATTAATTCATAAACATTGTTGTTTCGTGTTAAATTAAGAACACTTGGTATTGTACTTGTACCAGTTCTTAACTCTAATTGTATTGATCTTGCGCTTACATTATTGTCTAATTTTAAAACAATGTAATCGTATCTTGTAGCGCTACCAGTTGGAGCAGTAGTAATAGTAAAAGTTTTTGCAGCGTTATTAATATATGCTTTACCTCTAATTGCAGCCTTACCAGCATTAACACTAATATTCATTCCAGTTGTTGCAACGACTTTTAAACCAGTTGGAGCGCCATTGATCGTGTTTGTTTTTACAACTCCAGTTTCCCAAATAACGCTTAACCAGTCGCTTATATCGTCAGCATTATAATTCCTATCATACCCCGTTTGACTTGTTGCGTCGGGTAACGCATTAAAAAACAAACTTTTTTCTGCCATTTTATTTTCCCTCTTTTAATTCTTTAACTTTGTTTTCTATTTCTGCTTCTAACCATTCATTAAAACCGCCAAAAACCGCCCCTATTGCGTTTTTAGTTTCTTCATTAATTAGTTTTAAGGCTTTTTCTTTTGCCGCTAAAAATGCTTGTTTTTGGGCTTCTGGTGTGAATTCATTATTTTTCTTTAAATCGTCAACGTAAGTTTGCATTATACTTGATACAGCTAGAGTAACAGCTTTTGTTGCTAAATCTACGCTTTTGCTTACTTCGTTGTTTTTAATTTTTGTTTGTAAATATGTATTTAGTTTTAAACCTAGATAAGTAATCAAAGGAATTAAAATACTTGTTACAATAACGCTAATTATATTTAATAACATTTCGTTCATTTTTTGGCCTCCTCTTTATATTCAATTTTTAAAATTCTTTTTTCGTGTTCGTCCAGTTCGACACCGTGCTTTGTAACACGTTCATTTAATGTGCCATAACTTTTATTCAAAGTGTCAATATTATCATTTAATTTGGTAATAGACTTGTTTAAATTAATAATTGGTTTAATAATAATTGCAACAATAATGCTAGCCATTCCAAGTAATGTAGCTATTGTTGTTACCATAAAGCCTAAAAATTCGTTAGCGTTCATTTTTAGCCTCCATATTCTGCCTCCTCGCCGTAACCTTTAGCGTCTTGCTTAAAGGTATATTTTTTAATTCTTGTATCAAAATAATAGTTAAAGTATTCGTCTTGCACTCTTACTTTATCGCCTATTTTAAAATCAACATTATATACATAATTTGAGTTTAAAATATCTATTTCGCCATCAACATTATTAATAACATAATGCTTTGTTAATTCGTTCTTACCCTCTTCACGTTGCCAACCTTTAAATAATTCGCTTGTTGGGGTTGTTTCTTGCTCCACTCCGCTAGCGTCTTCGTATTTAGTAGATAAATTACTATTAACTAATATTTCTGATCGATCAATACCAACGCTGCCTTTATCATACGTTTGTGTATAATCAATATCTTCAATTGTACTAACTACTAAAGCATTTGTTGCTATTTCTTCGTCGCTTGTTTCATAAGTACTGGCTAACAAATTGTCTAGTGACTGGCTAAATTTAACGTTATTTGATAAGTTCCTACCTTGTATTATTTCAAAGTATAAAGTTTCGTTTTCTAAAGTAACTGTTGATCCGCAACTATACGTTTTTAACAAATTATTAGTAAACTCTAGTAAATTGCTTCTTGTCGCTTGATCTTGTAATTGTGTATCAATATTAATTAATCTAGTTTCAAATTTATTAATTTTTCTTGCAGCACCAGCACTATTGCCTATATTGTCATTAAATAGCTTATAAATTGCGGCGCTTAGCGTATAAGTTGATAAGTCTAACGGCTTTTGTACAACACGCTTGCTTAATAGCCATTTTGCCTCTTTACCACTAGCGCTTATCATTCGTGTTCCCTCAGCATTAAAAGTGTATTTAAGCTTAGTTATAACCCACACATAATTTTTATTAGGAATTGTTACATAACGGCCCTTTTGCAATGCTTCAATATTATAATTTGAAGCTCTACAATAAATTTCAAATTCGCCTACATCATAATAAGAAAGTTCAAACCAGCACTCGCTAGGTTCAATTAAAGCAACTTTTTTCAATGTGTATTTATCAACAATTTCAATATAAGGTATCATTATTATTCATACCTCGCTTTGTAATTGATATTAAAATAAACATTGCTATTCGTTGCGCCTCCGCTTGTCGATACATTAAAAGTATTAGCGCCAGTTTCTAATTGGAGCCAGTCAAGGCCTTTAAATTCTAAATAACTTAAAATAGGCTTTCCGTTATAACTATCTGATCCGTTAATAGTAATGTATTTATTACCTTTAACAGTATTTATTTTAACTTCGTCATTACTTTGCAATGTTAAATTTAATTGCATATACCAGCCGTTTTGTTCGCCGCTGGAGCAGCTAATACGTGGTTTTGTAACCATTCCTAATGCAACTAGACTTAATAACATACCCACGCTAACGTCGCCTTTATTAATAAAAGTTTTTTCTAAACTTGTGTCAATTACTCCAAAAGGCCGGCCAATTGATGTAAAATATTGCCCGTTTATAGGAAAAAATAATAAATCTATCTTTTCGCTTATAATTTCAACAACATAGTTAATGTCTTCCCAGTATGGTTGCCCGCAATAAATAGTTAATGTTAGTTCACAATCTTGAAGCATACGACTATATGGTGGTATTGTTGCAACGCCTTTAATAATTATGTCTTTGTCGTCTTCAATTTCTCGTAAAGTTACAAATTGCTTACTTTTTATGTATTTAGTAAAAAAGTTAATACTGTCTTTTACTTCGCCAACTAATTTGAAAGTTAATTCAATACCACGTGGTAACGCCTTAACAATATCAATGTTTGATCCGTCCATATAAGGGCTTTCGCTCTCGCTTATGTCCGTCTCTATGCCGTGTAAAGCTTCGGCTTTAAATAATATAAATTTATTTGTGTTATTAAGGAGGTCTAAAATTTCATTATTTTTATTAATTATTGATAATTTCATATGTTAGCCTCCTATTAATTTCTTTAATTCTAAATTAGATTTATGAAGCGCTAGCCTTGACGTTTCCATTTTTTCAAATTTGTTATTAATTGAATAATTATTAACTACGCTTTGGCTTTGTAGCTTTCCACCTATTTTGTTTGCAAGCTCATTGATCCAGCTTGTATTATTTTCAAGTGGCATTACTGCCTCTTTTCCAGCCTCGCCAACCATTGCAAGCGTTGGCTTATCAACAACGGCGCCTTTAGCTAATAAAGGAATAGTTTTTAAATTAAAGCCTATTGTTTTGCCGCCAAATTCTGGTACCCAGTCGGGTATAGTAACGCTTATTTTATTAATTGCTCCAATAGCAGCATTAATACCTTTAATAATTCCATTAATAACGCCTCTAACAGTATTCATTATGCTTTCAAAAATACCGCCTATAAATTCGCCAGCGCTTTTAGCTGCAGTTTTAATTGCTTCCCACATACCAATAAAGAAGTTTCTAAAGCCCTCACATTTATTCCAAAGTAGTACAAACGCTGCAACTAAAGCACCAATAGCAACAATAACAATGCCTATAGGGTTTGCTGTTAATGCTAAATTCCAAGCTAATTGCACCATTTTAGCAACAGTAACTATAGCGTTATATAATTTAATTGCTCCAGTAATTCCAGCAACTAACCCTATAACACTACCTAACAACGGCGCTAACCAGTTTAAATTGTCTAAGATCCAAGTAATAGCACTCATTAACGGAGGTAAAGCAACATTAACAACTGTTGTAATAGCGTTTGAAATTTTGCCAATTAAACCCTCTAAGTCTACTTCTTGAAATTTTGCTAAAATTGTTTGTAAAACTTCAACCATTGCCAGTTTAAAAGTTGTAATTGCTGGTTGTGCTTTTGTTGCTATATCGGCCATTGCTTGATTATATTTATTTTGTGCGTCATTTGCTGCTATTACGTCTTTATTTACTTCTTTATATTTTTCAGCGCTCGCTCCGTAAATATCGTTTAATGTATCAGTAATAAATGCGCTTTTTTCTTCTTCGGTATTTAAGCCTTGAAGTTGTGCGTTAAAGTCGTCAACATTTAACCCCGCAAATTCTAAAGCGTCAACCATTCCAGCGTTTGCTTGATTTAAAGTTAAAGTAGTTTGTGCGCCCTCAGCTATATTTTCAATCGGCAAACTATCGCCAAAACGTGCATAAGCTCCAGTTAATATATTAGTCCACGTTTCTAACTCTTGTTCGTCTTTTGCAATTTGTGCTAAATGCATACTAGCTTCGGTTGCTTTTCCGCTATCGCCTAAAACGCTATATAGTTCGTTATAAGTTTTTTCTGCTGCTTTTGCGCTTAGATCATTTGCAGCAAAAGCCGTTTCTAATTGGCCTAATTGCGTTCTTAATTCTTTAGTTTCCTCAACTAAGTTCGACAAGCCTTTAATTGCGCCTACACAAGCTGCAGCAATTCCCGCAACGCCAACAGCAGCACCTTTTAAAATGTTCCCGCCTAACTCTTTTGCATTGTCTTTTAATTCTTTGTTTTGCTTATTTAACTTTTCTAAAGCGTCTTTGCTATCTACTCCAGCGTCTTTTAATTCTTTCAAACTATCGCTGTAAAAATCTATATTCTTCTTAGTTTCTTTAACTTTAGCTTGTTGATTATTAATAGCTGTAGCTAAATTTTGCGCCTCTTTAGTATTTTGTTTTCCTTGCTTAACTAAATCATTATAGGCGCTTTCCATTGCTTCTAATTTCTTTGTTTCAGCGTCTAAAACGCCATTTAATTGATTTAATTTTGCTTGTAAGCCGTCCGCATTATCATTCCAGCGCCCCATTGAAGCTGTAGCGTTCTTAAATTCGCTATTAACTTGTGAAATGTATCGGTTTAGATCTTGTGTACTGGCGCTAAATTGTGAAATGTCCGCTTTGAAAACGGTTGTTATAGTTCTTTCATTTTCAGCCATTATTTAGCACCTCCTTAGTGCCAAGTTGCATTCTTTGAAGTAACCCACTCAATGCCTCCGCTTTGCTTATTACCCTTTTTGTTTTTTCTATCATTTAAAATACAGTCAACATATATTTCTATAACTTCGTCAAAAGGCGTGTTTAATATTGCAAACGGTGTTAAACCTATAAATCGTTGACAAAGCACGTCGATTATTTCAAAGAAAACATTGTTATTATTGTTGGAGGAAGCAGCTTTAATTACTACTCCCCCCTTAATTAGTTTTTTTTGGCTTGCGATAAAATACGTTGGCTTTCTAAACTTATTATTTTCATAAAGTCAAAGTATTCTGTCGTATCTATGTAATTTAATTCGTTATCTTGAAAGTCCTTAAATATTGTCCTTAAAAATTCGATTGTATTTTGCTCTTGCTCTTCGGGGCTTGCCTCTTTTGCTTTATTGCTTATTTCTTCAAGTTTTTTAGCAGTACCGTAAAGTAAACGGCGGCATACATACGTTTTTGTTGGGTTTTCGCTTTCGCAATTTTCATAAATATTTAATTTTGCTTCCATTTTGTTAAAACTCCTTTTCTTAATAAAATGTTATTAGCTCTTTGCTAATGCTGTTGCGGCATTGTCAAAAGTAACTACTTGATCGAACCATTTTGTAAAATCTAATGTGTCGTCTGGAGCCATTGAAATGTCTAGATCACGCTTGCCAGTTTTTGTAAAAGCAGCTTTAGGCGCAATAAATGCAATTTCTATAGTTTGTCCGTCGCTTCCAGTTCCGTCGTCGATTGTGTTAGCAGCTTTAGTAATAGAGTTAACTTTACCTTTGAACGCCCACACATACTCGCAAGGGTTATCAGCGTCGCCGTCGTGTAAAGCATAGCCAACAGCGATATAAGGACGACTTGAGCCATTAGGACTTGTTCCAAATGCTTTAGGGGCGCTTCCCCCAGTTCCAATTGCTACAACTGTATTGCCTAATAATTCAGCCTCAATTTCTGGCGGTATTCTAGTACAATCAAAAGAGCGTATAATTTTTGATCCAGCATAATGTGTTTCTTGGATCTCGTTATCAGCCCACACGTCCTCGCTTGCGCTATCAATGTCACGTGACACTGATTTAACGGGCGCTAAATGCTTTGGTGTGCCGTAAGTTGCTACGCCGTCATTTTCAGTAATTAAAGCGTAATAAAGTTTGCTGCAGCCTCTATATTGTTTTGCCATATTATTTTTTCCTCCATATTTAATTTAAATAATCAATTTTTTTAACGTCTACCATACGTGAATACCACGTATTTTTGTACGTTTCGTTTTGATAGCCTACACCGCTAATAATATAGCCTTTGCTTTTTAATAGCGTTATAGCCTCATTTAAGCCCGTATAAAGCCTTTTAATATCGTTTGTGTACCATTTTAGAGTAAACTCGTAAAGTTGCTCCAATGGCTTATTATCGGCGCTTAAATTATCGCTTGTGTAGTCTTCGCTAATTGTAAAGTATTCGCTAGGTAATTCGGCTGGAGCGTCGCCCTCCGCATAAACTGGTATTTCTACGTCGTTATGCTTAATAATTAAATCGTTGAATATATTAACCATTTTTTAGCGCCTCCTCAATTACCTTGTTAAACTCTTCTTTTTGTATTTTTTCAACTTCTTTTTTTATGTTCCCTTTCACTTTGATAGCATTATATAATTTAGTATCTTTTTTCATATGTGGCGTGCCGTAAATGATAAATGCGACTTCTAAAGCGTCGTTTAGATCTACACCTATATATGCTTTTGCGGTTGTGCCAGTCCATTTAACGGGCATATTACTAATTTTAACTAATGAAGCTTTAGCCTTGCCTTTTGAATAATTTGTTTTGTTAAAATGATATTTACTAGCGTCCATAGCTTTTGAAACTTCGTTATTAACATAATCTTTGCTAGCTGTTAGCGCATTATCAACAGCTTTTTTTAAAGCGTCTTCGCCTAAGTTATCTATTTCTCTAGCAAGATCTAAAAAGCCGTCAAAATTTAGACTAAAACCATTGTTTTTAGCCATTAGGCGCCACCCTCTATTTTTTCTAAATTCAGTATGCTGTAACGGCCTCGCATTTCTACATTTTCTGGAGTTCCTATTATCAAATAATCAGTTCCGTTAATTGTTAAAATGTCTTTTGCTTCAAAGTCGCTTTTGTACCAAGTTGTATAAGTCGTCTTGTCATTAACAACAGTTAAGCCGTTGGCGGTTATTTCGCTTGTACCTTTTAATTTAAATTTTCCTTTTAAATGAGGCTTTGGCGCATTAACATATGTTTTGATCGTGCGGCCATTAATAGTTTTTTTAGTAGGCTTTTTATGCAAAGCAGCCGTAACAAACTCTCTTATTTTAGCTGGTTTATACATTTTCGTCCTCACTATGCGGGTGGTTAACTCTTAAACTTTTAATCATTTCTAAAGCCGTATTCGATAGGCCGCCGTCGTCTACTAAATCAGTAACTATTTTCGCTAAAATATAGCTTGAATTATTGCTATTAATATACTTATTACTTACGCCCATTTCGTAAAGCGTTTGTTTAGCGTACTCCGTCCAATTTTCTACAAATTCGTCTTGGCCGCTATCAGCTAAATTTGTCATATTTTTAATTATTTCATTTTGAGTTGCCATTTTAACCTCCTATAGGTAAGCGCCCCAATGTTGAAAGGAGGAAAGAACACGGGGCGCTATTTAAATTAATTATTAAGCTGCTGCTTTAGGTAAAACTAAAGCAATAAAGCCTTTGTCGTGAATAACGCCAGCACCAGCGCTAACAGTACCACGAACAGTTAATAAGCCCTCAGCGAACTTGTAATCTTCGCTAACTTTTACTTCATATTCGCTAAATAAGTCAAGTTCGCAATTTAAAGGGTTACCATAAAACATTGTTACCAAATCGTCGCCACTTGCGGCTGGTTGATCTGCGCCGTTGAATGTAGCACAATTTGAGTTAATACAGTAATTAACAGTTAAGCCACCGTCTTTAATTTGTCCAACGTTAGGGTTAGTAGCGCTAGGAATAATATCATAAACAGCTTTCTTTTCGTTTGAGCCTCTTACGTCGCCAAAAGCGATAAGGTCGTTTTTGTTAAGGAATAACCACGCTTGCCCCTCTACGTTTTCTGCTCCACCATATCTTAATACTAAATTACGTAAAGTTTTTTCGTTAATTACGCCTTTTTGAGTAGCAACAGTTCCAGAAACTTTTTCTAATAATGTTGATCCTTTAATTGCGTTAGTAACGATAGTTGCTGCTTTAACTCTTAAACCAGTCATTGCGCTATTGCGTACTTTACTTTCATAGTCTAAAGGTTTCATTTTTCTTGCTTTTTCACTAATATATGATAATACTTGTTTGTCTTCGCCAGTGATTGTTACAAAATCAAAAGTTGGATCGCTTGGTGTTGTTGCGCTACCCTCAGTTTGATTTGAAGCAGTAGCATTTGTTTTTTGATAAGCAACTTTATTGCTTCCCATTCCCTCACAATTTTCAACTTTTACTAAATCAACAATGCTTGATACTTCGTTGAAAGTGTCAGTAATTCCGTCAATTCCAGTAGTAGATAATACTTTACCACCACTTACTAATGTTGATCTTGTTTCGGCAACTGCTACCACCATTTTTTCTGTCTTTGCAAAATTTGCTGCTCTTTCTTGTCTTTCTTCTAAAGTCATTGTTTTATTACCTCTCTCTTCTTTTTTCATAAAATTTAATTTTGATCTCTTTGGCTCTTCGTCAGCTGGTTTGTCTAACTCCGCAATTTTTGCGTTAATTTCTTCTAACTCAGCTTCAAGTTCAGCCTTTTTATTTTTTAATTCGTCTAGCTCTTCGCCAGCCGCTTTTAATTCTGCTTCGTCTTCGCTTTCTTCGTTGATTTTTTCTAAAGCTTCAACACGTTTTTTTAATGCTTCTAATTCAGCATTACGTTTTTGAAGTTGTTTTTCTAAAAACTCTTTCATTTTTTAGCCTCCAGTAATTTAATTTTATTTTTATTTCTTAACCTAATTAATTCGCACCTTTTCAAAGCCTCCGCCTTGCCTTTTGAATTAGTCTCCACCAATTCTTTGGATCTTGCGTATATTTCGGTCATATCACCATAAGCCCCATTAGGGCATATAGCCACATCAAATAATTTGCCAATACCTTTAATAGTACGGTGTACCTCGTAATTGTCAGTCCCCCACTCGCCTATTTCTCTTATTTCTTGCTCCTCAACAGTAAAGGCAAACGAACCCTCTTGTAATAGCCCGCTCTTAACCATTTTGTAAACATCTTGGTTAGTTGTAGTGTCTATTAATTCGGCGTGCATAAATACGCCGTGTTCGTCAATAGTTAGTTTTAAACTGTCGTTTCTTGTTCTTGCTAAAATTAATATGTTGTCGTTATGGTTATACTTTAAACAAACGTCGCTCATATCAGCATTAGCAAAGGCGTTGCGGTCTATTTTTTCATACCAACCGTCGCCCCAACACTCTATAAATGTTTCTTTATCAAAAACAATAGGGTAACCCTCTATTACCATTTTGTTTTCTTCTTGCTCGTCGTTTCTTATTTGCAAATTTTCGACGTTATTTAATCTTATTTCTTTTTGCTTCTTGTCTTTCATTCGTCCGCACCTCCTCCAGTGTCAGTGTCTGATCCGTCTAAATTGTTAAAGCCTCTAGGCCTTTGTTGGCCCTCGCCATTTTCTAAAGGCGCATAGCCTAACATATCTCTAAATTCGTCAATCTTAAATATTCCAGCATTAACGGTGCTTTGTATAATACTAATTATTTCACTTGTAGCCATTAGCTGTACTTTGTTAGGGTATAAAATAATATCGTCGCCGTGTGTTATTTGCCAATCGCTAAAGAATACTTTACTCATTGCTTGGCCTAAACTAATTGCTGCTGGTTCGATCCAGTTTTCATACAAGGCCTCTTTGTCTTGCGTCGTAAATTTCCCCTTTAACATTTCAGTAGTTACGCCAGTATGAATTAAAATATTTTCTTTAATTTCTTTTAGCGTCTCACTATCAACCATTTTTAATTGACGTTGTATTGCTATATAATCGGCGCCATTGTCTAATACTCCAATACCGCTTTTATTAGATTGTAAATCTTCAATAAATTTGTTTCTTATAGTTTGCGTTTTTTCTGCGTCAGCAGCATAAGAATTAACTTTAATTATTCCGTCTATGTAACAACCAATTTTAGCCGCTTCTGCTACAGCTTCTTTGCTAGTATGGTATGCTTCTAAACTACTTAATAAATCAGCATTGGCATTGTTTGAAAACTTGCCACCGCCGCTGTACTGATTATCTTCATAGTTTTGTTTCCAGCAAATTATTTCGTCAAAATTAAAAACAACTTCGTCACTATAACCGTCAAATCTAAATGAATAATACAAGTTGCCGTTTTCGTCTTCTTTTACTTGCGGTTTTTCACTTGGTAAAAGTATGTATAGGCCAGTAAATACTTTGCTACCTCCAACGGTGTTGTAATAATCAGCAAATATATAGCAGTTGTTATCTTTTGCTCTCATAAACCACGCTTGCGTTAAAAAGTCGTAAAGATTTTGATATTTGTTAGGGTTATGCAATACTTTTGCAATGCTGCTGTCATTAATTACTGTTGTTATTCCGTTGGTTTTTCGCACGTGTCTTGGCTCTAATTTTCCAAAAAAGCGTGCTTTCAGTCTTTCAGCGCATAAAATTATATCGCTGTATAATACAGTTTTGCCAAAGCTTGAAAAACTAGGCTCATACCCTACCATTGTTATTGCTTCGTCAAAAGTTTTTTTCTTTACTTTAGGTTTAAAAAGTTTGCTAAGCAAGCTGTTTTTATTCGCCACTTTATCACTCCCTTAAATAGTTATTAAAATTAACTTCGTTTTTTTCCAACGTTGCATAAAGAATAATTAAAGCTACAACGCCGTCTATTTTTCTGCTATATTGCCCGTCTATTTTTTCGGGCATTATTAAATCGCCTACAATTTTTGCACTCATATTATTAAAACAATATTTCATTATTGGGTTATTGCAGTAATTAATAAGTCTTGCGTTTAGATCTCTTTCTACTGTTTTCATTGGGTAAGACATTAATTTACTATTTTGGTAAATTTTCATTGTATTAAAACCATAACCAGTTTTTTTGTCGCACCACATTAAAAATATATCGCTATGCCACGGGTCATAACCTATCATTATTGTTTCTATTGCGTATTTATCACGCAAAGACTGGTACCAGTCAGCAACATTCTTTTGATTAATTTTGTTTCCTTTAATTACAATTACATAAGGATCGCCAGTGACTGGGTTTATTGTTTGGCTCCACTCTTTATATTTTGCGCCATTGTCTTTGTCCTCCAGCTTGCTTTCTGGTATAAAGAATTGAGGCACTACATATTTAACGCTATTGCCTTTTCGCATTAGCAATAATTCGGCTACTGTTAAGTCGCCACAGTCAGACAAGTCCACTGATCCAAGCGCTACACATTCTCTAAAATCATTTAAAGTAAATGGTTGTTGCTCGTAATCGTATTCTTCAAGTGTCAACCAAGCTTTAGAGTTTGAAACTTTAATATTAAAATCTTTAGTTAGTAAGTGCATACGGCTTTCTTTGTCTATTTGTGCTTTAATAATGTTTTGTTCTATAAAACTCCACTTTTTAACACCATAGATTAAACTAGGGTTTGCTTTTTGCCATAAATCACGGTTGCCGCTCCATACCTCGCTTTCGTCGTCTTGCTCGAAAAGAAAAGGCAAGTAATGAATATTGTCTATTTCGCCATTTAACCAAGCGTTAGCATATTCTAGCTTTTTATCGAAATACATTTCATTTAAAAAGCCATTTGTTGAAACTGTTACATATAAATGCTCGTCGTGCGTACTCATTGATCGTAAGCACGCTTCGGCTATATCGTCATTTTTACAGTCGTGCGCCTCGTCGTGATAGGTTTTTTTAAAATTAAAACCGTCTTTGTTTTGCGTTTTGCTTGAAAGTCTTAATATTTTTATGTTTTTAGCATTATTTCTTATTTCTGTAAGATTGTGGCTTGTTACTTCGTTCTTAGGATCTAATCTTGAACGCATACCAGCAACTTCACTCCATATTAATTTAGCTTGTCTATCGTCATTGGAGCAGCAACATATATTAATACCGCCCTCGCCTATAAATAAGTCAGTGTTTCCGTCAGCTGCAACCATTGTACTTTTTCCATTTTTACGGCCAACCTCTAACAAAGCCTCATTAATTAGTAATAAGCCAGTTTGTTTATCATAAAAGCTATATATTGCTTCATAAAATGCTTTTTGCCATAACATTAGGCTTATTGGCTTATTGAAAAACGGCGCATACCCTTGTAAGCACATTGTTTCCTCAAACTCAAAGCGCTTGTAACATTCTTTAGGATCAAAAAGTATTCGCTCGTCGTCAAAATAACTTATTAATCTTTCAATTACTTTTTTAATTTTGCTTCCAACAACTAACCTAACTTGTTTGCCGTCAATTTCTATAAAACCCGTCTTTATCGCTTCATAGTATTGAACTATGTAAGGTGTCATTTTGAAAACCTCGCTAAGGCTTTTAATAGTGGGCTTTCTTCGTCAATTTCGCCGTCTAAACTTCTTAAGATCTTTGTCGCTATATCGTCCTTTTGGGCTTGGTAATCTTTTAGCATATTATGTACTTCTAGCTTTTTTTGCTGCTTTGGGTCTTTAGGGTTAATTAAATAACGTGGGTATTTTCTTAACTCCTCTATTTGCTCCTCTAACCACACATAATCTTTAAGTAATGAAAGTATAAAACTCTTTTTCGGCTCTTTAACGTCTTGTAATTTGCTTTCTAATTCTTCATAACGTGTCATTTTAAGCCACCTTTCTAACATAGCGACACATTAATTATAAACTTTAATTTTTATAATTTTTTTTCGCTGTTTTTTTCTTTTGTTTTTGTTTTCAAACCAAAATTTCAAAAATTCGGCTCGTGCGCTTCTTAGCTCCCCCTCTTACAGTCTACCCCGTGCAAAAATATTTTTTTGAAGTGGGGGGTTAAAATTTTTTTTATTCAACTTATAAATAAATATAATAAGCAAGTAACATAATGTAATAATTGGTCTAGCCAATACGGTATTAACTTATATCTTGCCTTTAATAAGTCTATTACAATATGTAATACTAATAATGGTATGAGTTGCCATACAAAGCCAAACACTATGTAAAACGGTAAACAATATAACAAGCAATGTACTAATAAATGATATACATTATTGCTCTTGCTCTTTGCTATATAATCTATTTGTAAAACATAGTCGCCAACTAAATGGCATAACACCAGCTTAAATAATAACTCTAACATATTGCTACCTCTAAATATAATTGTCGTAATAATCATTTATGTATTTTTCATAATCTTTAACGCTTCTTCCTTTTGGATCAGCATATAAACGTTGTAAGCATTCTTCCCTTGTTGCGTCCATTGTTATTACTTCTACATTATGTGCTTTGTATTTCTCGGCCTCGTTCTTTCTATCTATTGCAATTGGTAGGCTTTCGATAATATAAGCGTTGCGCCAAGTGCCAGCGCCTTTTGCTATTTGATCCTTTATTGTGTTTCTTAAATTAAACACAATAGGTTTTAAAGCATTAGGTTTGATATAGCGCTGTTGCCCGCTTATAGCTTGCCATAAGTCGTCTATGTCTAGTACTATGTCGCCCTCTTGTACTCGCTCTTTAACAAAGGTTGTTTTACCGCTGCAGCTCGCACCAGTAATTATATATACTTTTCTTTCTGGCTTTTCATAGCCACCAGTAAAACGGCCGTGTACTTCGTTATGACACTGCCAATGAAGTATAGCTATATTTGCTGGGTTAATACTAATGCTTGCGTCATTTACATTATTATTGTTTAAGTATATTTTATGGTGATAAACAACGGCTTTGCTGTTGTTTCTTTCGTTAGGGTTAAAACTCTTTAATATTATTTTACCGCAATGCTCGCAATACAAAGCGCCGTCTTTTAAGCGCTCTTGCGTTACTTGTGCTTTGCAATTAGCCCAGTCAATACTATTATAAAATTGGCTAGTATTTTCATAATGTTTCATTATATTTTTATTGCCTCTTTTTAATTATAATAAATTCAAATAAATACAACTTATTTTACTAGCAAATGTTGAAGTTATCTCCACACCATCTTGATATGCTTTTAGATAATCCATTTCAAACATAGGTGAAGCACTTGAATTAGCACATATTCTCAATATTACATATGTTATTTTATTAGTTGCAGTATCATAAATAGTGAACGTTCCTTCTGAGGCATTAGACGTTATACTTGAAATATGTATAATACATGAATAATATTTATCTACAATTGCACTTGAATTTGGATTCTTTTCGTTAAGTTTTAATACTATCTCAAATGAAGCAAAGTTTTTATCATCATTTTCTAAACCAATAATACCAGTTAATTTACTTACGAAATAAGTATGTTTACTATCATTTCCTTCATAAAATACATATGAACTACCAGTAGAGTCATAAGTAAATTTTCCTATATATATACTGTTTGACATATGCAATTGAAGTATATCTGCTTCACTTGATGAAAAACCAAGTAAAGGATAAGCTGATATTGCACTATAAGTATTTGTAGATGATTTTCCTAACACCGGTTCATTAACTTGTATAGTTTTTATAGAAAACGAATCTAATGTATTTGATTGTATTGATAATATATATACTGCTGGATCGTCTGTTAAAGGACTTGGAATAGCATATACTAACATATCATAATCACTACCAATAGCAGTTCCATTTATTACAGATGGATTGCTTCCATATAAAACTAATGGAATAACATCTAAGTATGTGGTTGTGGTTTTTATAATAGCTTCATTATTCTTCAATTTGTTAAATTCCTCAGCTGTCAATACTGTAGCGAATTTGTTAGTACTTAAATTAATGCCTTTTTCAATTACTTCAGCACCACCTTCGACAGTTATATCACCTGTTCCAACTATTGATTGATTATTAATTGTTTTAAGATTGAGTTCGGCTATATCATTAGGTGAATCTAATTCTGTTCCATTAACTTTTACACCCTTTAGATAAAACGCTGGATTAAACACTGAACTAATATAAGATGAATCTTCAACAGTAATTAATAAAGAAAATGTCATAGGTTCGCCTTCACCCAGATTAATTGCAGCAGCAAATACATAATTAGTAGGAGTGCCTTCATTTGGTATCACTTCAGTTTTATTTAAAATAAATCTTATCTTTGCATCGCTTGAAATTACTATATCAAAATTAATGTAAGCATTATCTTCAGCTAAGATGGCTAATTGTTCTGCGGTTAAAGTTCCGCTATAATCATATTTTAAATCATCTACTGTAATCGTAATATGAGGAGCAGCTTCACTTCCACTACCACTACCACCATTTAAAGGAAAATATATATTTTCAGCCATTATTATTTCCTCCTATTTAAAACACAATTGTTGCACTTCAACTTCGCCCGTGCCTTTTATATAAATTGCATTTGTTTTAAATAAATTGGTATACTGTAATTCTTCATTACCTATTACAATTTGCCCGTAATTGCTTTTAATTTTTACGGCGTTTGCTTCTACTAATTCGCCGTCGCTTCCAGCTTCAAAAGATACGTAAATATCGGCGTCAGTAAAATTCTTTACTAACCATTTACCGCACACTTCTTTAAATTCTACTTTTGTAGTAGTTCCAGTTAATGTTATTCTTTTTAAATTTAAATTCATAAATTCACTCCTCTTTATTCAAATAAAAATGTTACATTACCCATAATTTGATATACACCGCTAGTTATTAGTTGAGCGTTACCCGTAATATCACTAGGTGTATTTCCACTAAAAAATACCAAAGTTCCTTTAACAGCTTCAATGCTTTCACTTTCACCTAAAGCTAGTATTTTCTCGTTGACATCAATATCGCCATTATTCAAATAATTAAAATAAGCTGTTACATTAGTACC
>ULUE01054099.1_pt1 | contig 26962 bp, 19 predicted proteins | sample 1958211 | NCBI WGS metagenome assembly ULUE01 (sample SAMEA4835752, study PRJEB28245) | human gut metagenome | biome: gut microbiome; material: fecal sample | place: Denmark | collected 2008 | reverse complement strand
CCCAGCCGGGTCCGCGTGGCGGGGCCAGCCAGTTCCTCTTCCAGAAGGAAAGAGGTTTCCCTCCGGCAAGGACGATTTCCAGATTGCGTTCCACATAACGCCGGTTGGCGGCATCCGTCGAGGCCGCTCCTTCCGGGTCCAGGGAAGAAAGCCTGGCGTATAGCGCTTCCGTGGAACAGTCCGCGAACGAGGCGCGGAGAGCAGCGTCCCCCGGCGGCGCTTCCGACAGGCCGTGGGAGAGGAATTTAAAGTACAGGCCGGAACCTCCCGTGACGATGGCTATTTTCCCGCGTGCGCGGATTTCTTCCATGCAGCGCATGGCGCGGTGGTAGTGTTCCGTGGCATTCCAGTTCCTTTGGACGGGAATAATGGAAACCATGTGGTGGGGAACCCGTTCCCGGTCCGCCGGGGAAGGCGCCGCCGTCAGGATGGGCATTTCCCGGTACACCTGGTAAGCGTCGGAACTGACAATTTCTGCGTCCAGCATCTCCGCCAGTTCCACGGCTGCCGCGGATTTCCCCGACCCGGTGGGACCTGCCAGGAACAGGGTCATGGGAAATGCTGCCTGATTGGGTGGAAAAGGTTCAATCATAACATGGAGTGATGACGGATAGAGCTTGTTGTTTTTGTGAGGCCCTAAAGACTGCTCCTGCTTAAAAGCTGTTGGAGGAAGCGGAAAAGCGGAGGCGAGATGGCTTCATATCCTAGGGCGTTGAGATGAAGGCCGTCCCAAGTATAAAGGCTGGCATCCTTTCCCGGAAGGAAGAAATGAAGGGGGAGGACATGGACGTTTTTTCCAAAGTCGTGTTGGAGCAGACAATTTCTGAAGGTTTCCATGCGCGACCCTTTTTGCGCGATAAGCGGGGGGATGACAATGATGGCGGTCGTCTCCGGGCTGTAAATCTCCCTGATTTTTTTGACGATGGCCACGTTTCCCTGAAAAGCCGTCCATCCCAGGCTTTTTTGCACTCCCAGATTGTTGACCCCCGAATACAGGACGATTATTTTGGGAGTCAGCGGGCTTGTCAGGCCGTCATTGAGGCGCCAGAGCAGGTTGCCCGTGGTCTCGCTTCTGGTTCCCAGGTTGAGGCATCCCAGAGGGGAAAACCAGGTTTCCCAGGAACGTTTCCCTTCTCTCAGCCAGAATTCCATGGTGGAGGAGCCCAGGAACAACACGGGGGCATGGGGATTCAGCCGGGCGTTGCGTTTGTCCTGCCGGTGTTTTTCCAGCAGGGCGCCCTGTTCCGGGGAATAGGGCAGGGGATGGACAGCCAAATGGTAACGGTAGGCGTGTTTGGCGCACCAGACGGTGCCTAATGCGGCCGGAACGGTTAAAAGAAAAAAGAGAATACAGGCCTTAATTTTTTTTGGGAACATGGGTGATGCGGTCGTTGGCGACATAGGGCAGGCAGGCCGGGAAGAGTTTTCTCAGGAAAAGGTAGAATGCGACGATAAGGAAAATGATGGCGGGGATTAATACAAAGGGAGCGAAAAAGGATTGTTTCCAAATATGGGTGGGGATCAACATGATTAAAGGGTAATGAAGAACGAATATCAGGAAACAGGCGGGAGCATAATTGGACAGCTTTCTGGCGACGGGAATTTTCTTTTCCAGCCAGATTCCAAGGGCCATGAGAAGAAGCGCCCCGAAGACAGGGCAGAGGGAATTCAAATGGACAGCCGGCCAGGAGATGTTCCATACTCCATAAGATGCCAGTATTTTGTGCATGTTCCATTCCGGGTTATTCTGGCAGACGCTTAAATAGTTGGTGATGCTGAGCAGAAACCCGGCGCCTACGGCGAGCAGGACGAAGGGAGTAAAGGAATTTTTGTAAAAGTGTTTTACTTCAGCCAGTTTGATGGAAGACAGGAAAAGGCCCAGGCTGAACAGGGAGACGGTGAATGGAGCAAGAGTGATTTTGTTGGACGGCACGGGGTATTGGAGCCAGTCCGTGCTGAAGCAAATCAGGATCAGGACAAAAACCGGATATTTCAATTTCAGCAGGATGGGGGAAATGAGGGAGCAGAGAATAATATCCCTCAAAAACCATGTGGGCGGGGAAAAGGGCTCTCCCGTCAATTCATTGATGGAAAAAGGAATAAAATCGGGAGTGAAAAGGGAGCGGAAGCCTACAAGATTGCATAAGTATTCCGGCAATTCCATATTCATGATTCCCGGATGGAGGAAAGAGATGACTACATTCCAGAACAGAAAGGGAATGAGAAGCGTATAACCCCGTTTGAACGCTTTTTTCCAGGAATTATTCCGGCCCATGAAATAACCTGCCAGAATCAGGAAAAATGCCACGCGGCCGTTGAAAACCGGAAGCTGGAACAGGCTGGCGAAAGAAAAGGCCGGCGCGTGGACGCATACAATCAGGCATGCCGCGAGGAATCGGGATATGTCAATCCAATGTTCCCGGGATGAGGGTAATAAAATTGTAGGATTTTGCGGTGTCATGAAAGAGTCTGCCTTTGGAGCCCCCTGAGGCAGGCAGGGGAAATGCTCAAGGGCAAATGGCTTGTTGTGTTTCCCGGGGATGTTTGAGACGTTCGGGGAGCGGTTTATTTACTGCGGGATTTCCGATGGCCAGGCAGCCGGGAGGCACATCCCGGGTGACGACGGCTCCTGCGGCGACTACGGAGCCGGAGCCGATGGTGACTCCTTTCAAAATGGTGGCCCTGGCTCCGATGAAGCATCCTTCCCCGATGGAAATGGGCTGCCCCTGTTCGGGCTGCCCCAGGGTTGATCCCCACCTGGAGCCGCTCCGGGGATAGTGCATGTCGTTGTCCAGAATCAGCGCGTCCGCTCCTATCAGCGTGTGGCGTCCGATGCGGATGCCGTTGACGCAGACCAGGGCGGCTCCGCTGATGCCGCAGCCGTCCTCCAGAATGATGCTTGCCTGATTGGAAAGGGCGGCCAGGCAGGTGTGATGGGAAAGTACCGGATTCATCCGGGTCAGGGAGTGGATGGTGACTCCGTTTCCGATGGTGATGGACGCTCCCGGGAATTTTTTAATGAGGGGAAGCCCGGAAAGAATGACGCCCGTTCCGGTGCGCACCCCCTTGAGCCTGAGCAGCAGACGCCCTATTCCTGAAAGCAGATGGATAAGGAATAATTTCATCAGCGTGAATACAGCATGGTATGATAACGTGACAGGCACCCGGTTACTGTCTGCTTTACGTCCAGCAGGCGGCGGCATTCCTGATGCCGCTCCATTCCCATGGACATGGCCTTATCCAGGCTGGCTGAAAGTTTCTGCGCGGCCTCCCTGATGGCGTCGCTGTTGCGGACCGGGACAATATAGCCGGATACGCCGTCCTGGACATATTGAGTCTGCCCGCCTTCTTCCGTGGTGATTACCGGAAGGCCCATGACTCTTGCCTCCTTCACGATATTGGGGCAGCAATCCCCCAGGGTGGGATGCACCAGGAACCACGCCGTGGAGAGGCGCTGCTGGAGTTCTTCGCGGGAAATGCTGCCCAGCCAGTGGATATTGGGGGTGGACCGGGCTTCCAGCCTTTCCCTGAGGGCGCCGTTGCCCGCCACGAACAGCTGGACATGGGAAAGGGCCGGATGCGTGAAGGCCTCCACCAGATAGGAGATGCCCTTCAGTTCGTAAATGGTTCCGGCAAAGAGGCAGGAAGGTTCTGGAGACGGGCTTCTGTCAAGATGGTAAAAGGAAGGTTCCACGCCGTATTCCATGCAGGACAGGCGGGCCTGGGGGGCAATTTCCGCAACGCGGTCGCATGCCCAGGGGGATTCGCACGTGATAAGATCATAATGTTTGACGGCCATGCGTTCCCAAAGGGCCTGCATATGGAGGAGGAAGGCCTGCGGAGCGCGCTGGCAGTAGGCGGTGAGGGCCCCCTGGTAGGAAAGGAGCTTTTTTCCCCGGAAAGCAATCCCCGCCAGAGCGTAAGCCTGCTCCACGCCCCATACGTGCAGGAGGTCCGGCTGGATATCGTTCAGGGTCTTGCGTATTCTCCGGACAGTCAGGAAATGGGCCGTCAGGATATTTTTGCCCATGCTGCCCAGGGGAAGAATATGGATGGTCTGGCTGCGCATCCGGATAGTTTCCGCGGCGGAAACGGCTTTGCTGAGAGTAATCCAGTGGATGTCAAAATCTTCCTGAGATTCCAGGGCATGGAAAAGGGAAAAAATCCAGGGAATCGCACGCCGGTCCTTGTTGCGGAAAGACGTCAGCAGCCGGCCCAGAGGGAGATCCGCTGCTATGGCTAATACGGGACGGGGGCGTTTGGGCGTCATGGATTGGGAAAAAGGGGCAAGGGGTTAGCAGGTGGATAAATGGTCCGGAACGATGGAGGACGCGAACGGAGACTTTTTTTCCGGACGGGTGGAGGAAAAAAGCAGTTCCTCCCACTTCCTGTCTACTGCGTCGGGGGCGTAACGGGCTTCCCATTGCCGGAGGCCCTTACGTCCCAGTGTTTCCCGTGTTGTTTCGTCCGTCAGCGATTCTACAGCTTTTTCCAGCGCGAAGGGGGATGCGTTTTTCAGGACGATTCCCCCTTCCAGGGTGGAAAGGGCTCCTGCATCCGGAGCGAACCAGGGAACGCCGCATGACATCGCCTCCAGAATGGAGAGGGGCTGCTGTTCCTGGAAGGAGTAAAGAAAAACGGCATTGCTTTCCGTGATGGCGGCTTCTACCTCCGGACGCGGGAGCCTGTAGAGAATCCTGAATCTGGGGTCATTCCCGATGGCCTGTTCCATTTGTTCCGCATAGGAATTGCGCTGGGGAATGAGAAAAAGAAAAATGATATGCCGCAGATGGGAGCGTTTCACATGGCGGATGAAGAGAAGCTGCCGTTTCCTCATGCTGGCGCTGGCGGGGCAGGTGAAAACGGGGGCGGAGGAAAGTCCGTATTTTTCCCGGAAAAAAGGAGCGGTTCTTTTCAGAGCCGGGAATGTGTTGGGAATGCAGGAGTAATGGGCAAGTTTGCGTCTGGATGCGCAGTAATAATCAAAGCTCTTGAAAAGTGTTCCGTAAGGGTCGAGAAAAACGAGACGGTTTAACGGTGATTTCCGGCACACGTTGAGGATATCCCTGCGTATTTGAAAAAAGGAGCAGAGCCATTTTTTCAAGCCGAAAAAAGGAGGATGGTTAAGGCGGAAAAAAGAGCGGAAGTTGGTAGCTGTTCCATGGGAGCGGAGGAAAAACGGAATGCCTGAATCCCGCGCCGCGTCCAGCAATTCTTCCCGGCACCAGTCCGCCCAGGAGTGGTAAATGATAACATCCGGCCGGAAATCTTTCAAAAACCCGTTCAGGTATTCTCTTAAACGGGCGCTGTCCTTCGTCAGGGTGTCCGGCAGGGTTGTGAGAGGGCTGTATGGGCGGGAGCGGAAAGGCTCCTCCGGTGAATCCAGCGGGCGGGTGAGGACGTGGATATCCCAGTCCAGAGAGCTCAGGCTGCAGGCCATTTCATAGGCAGCCATGCCTACGCCTCCTTCCTCCGGAGGAAAAACATATGTAACGATGAGAATCCTGCCCTTGCTCACGGGCGGTAATGTAGATGAAAAGAAGAAATAAAACAAGGACACTTTATGGAACTGTTCCGGTCCATGGAACCTGTAAAAATGAGGAATTTGTTTTTTAACCGATGAGCGGATAAGAAGGCGTCATGGGAACAGGCGATTCTGCCCGGTTTCTATCCCCTGTGAGGGCCTGTTGGCTGAGGCTTCGTAAAAAGATATTGATGCAGCAGGATGTTGTGCTAGATTGGCACCGCTTCCCGTACCCGTATGGCCGCAATATGCCGTTGGTATATTGCCGGTTGAATAAATAATCCGGTTATTAATAAAACAGATATTTTTAACTTCTCCCGGGAAAGGATAAGGTTGATGGAATAAATAACATGGAAGAATCCCGCGTAAAGAAAAGCCTGTTGAACGCCAGGGTCAATCTCATTTTTTATGTTTTGATTCTTCTCATTTCCTTTTTTTCAAGGAAGATATTCTTGAATTGCCTGGGTGCCGATTTTGTCGGTTTGACGGGAACGTTAATGAGTCTGCTGAATTTCCTCAATTTGGCGGAACTTGGCATAAGCACGGCTATCGGGTATGTGCTTTACAAGCCGATTTTTGAACATGATGAAACCAGGATTAACGAAATTATCTCCGTGCTGGGATACATGTACCGGTGGATAGGGCGGATAATCATCGCGGCTGGAGTAGCGCTTTCCTGTTTCCTGCCGGTTATTTTCCCTTCCACGGGCTTTTCCTATGGAATCATCTATTTTGCTTATTATTCCTTTCTGGCATCTTCCCTGATCGGGTATTTCGCCAACTACAGGCAGACCCTTTTGGGAGCGGACCAGAGGAATTACGTAGTGGCGTTTTATTTCCAGACGGCATCCATCATCAAAATCATATGCCAGATGCTGTCTGCATGGTATACGGGAAGTTATTATTTATGGATAGGGATAGAACTGTTCTTCGGCATTATTTATTCCTTCATCCTGAATTGGAAGATCAATCAGGTATATCCCTGGCTGAAGAGCGATGTGGCCCTGGGAAAGAAGCTGTTCAAAAAATATCCTGAAGTCACTAAATACACCAAGCAGTTGTTTATGCATCGGCTGGGAAGCTTTTTCCAGTTTCAGATGACGCCGTTCCTGGTATATGCCTTTGTTTCCCTCCAGATGGCGGCCTATTTCGGCAACTATTCCACCATTGTGGATAAACTGCACCTTCTGGTCAATAATCTGCTCGGCAGTACGGAAGCCAGTGTGGGCAACTTGATTGCGGAGGGAAATGCGGGAAAAATCCGCAAGGTATTTAGTGAGCTGTTTTCCCTGCGCATGCTGATTGCCGGGACGGTATGTTTCCCCCTTTACCAGCTTCTGGAGCCATTCATCACGCTTTGGCTGGGGGCGGAATATATCCTTCCCCGGGAAATCATGCTGTTGCTCGTTATCAGGCTGTTCATTACCATTACGCGGGGGGTTGTGGATCAGTTTTTATACGGTTACGGTTTGTTTTGGGATGTGTGGGCTCCTCTTGCGGAAAGCGTGATCAACATTTCCGTGGCGATCATCGGAGGTTACTTATGGGGATTGCCCGGCGTTTTGTTGGGGGGAGTCTCCAGCCTGATACTTATTGTGGGTATCTGGAAGCCTTTCATGCTGTATAACTGGGGATTCAGAAAAAATGTGATGAGTTACTGGTTCCAGTTCGGTTACCAGCTGGCGCTGGTTTCGATTTCGGCCGTGTTCATGGGCTGGATCTGGAAATTCGTTCCCCTGCAGCCTTCCGCGTCTTTCTTCTCCTGGTTTTTATGCGCCTTTCTCATGGCTGTCTCTTATGGCGGAGTGACGGTTCTTTTAATGTATTGCGGTACGCAGGGCATGCGCGGCATGACGCGCCGCGCGCTGGAGATGGTGGGAACCCGGTTGCCGTGGCGGAAGAAAAATTGAATAGGGACGCAGAGGTGTTGCCGGGCATCGCGAATAGGAACGCTGCGGTATTCATGCTCATTCTTCGGTAATCGTTTCTTCCGTCGTTTCTTCTTCGGCTTCCGGGTCAACAAAATCCTCCACCGCTTCGGAGACAATGATATTGCTCTCCATGGAGGAAAAACCGTAATACGCCGGATTGACGTTATTGCAATGCAAGTGCATCGTCGCCGGAAGGAAAGCTCCGGACAGCGCCCAGCTATTGGCATTCTCCATATCAAGATAATATCCGGAAAATGGATAAATGCTCTCAAAGCAGTGAACTCCCTTCACCGTGGCAATCTTGACGCAGCCGCGGGAGGAATTCCCGCCATGCAGCAGCCACAACGCTCCCCTGTCTTCGGTATCGTATCCCCCGTCCTGGTATTGCTCGTAAACCACCGCGTACACGCAGACGGGATAACCAGTGTTAGAAGACGTCTCCGGCGCGAGGGCCTGCGTCGTCTTCATCTTCCATTTCTGCTCGGCATTGGAATAATAAATCTCCCGGACACGAATGTGATACCCCCCTGCGGCCGCGTCCCGGACATGATCAAACGTAATATCGATAATCTCTCCGATTTTGTAGCCGCCCGCCGCCTGATCCGGCACCAGCGTAAATGCGTCCCTGTCCCTTCCCATGCGCACGACCGTTGTCATCTGTCCGAACCTGGCCGTGAATTTAGCGCTGACAGACGGCAGACGCACCGGAGCCACCCACCCCCGGATGCTGGAATAATTGTGCATGGGCCTCGCGTTGGTCACGAGGCCGCATTTCACGGTAAAGGCGGAATTAGCCGGGACGTTGAAATAAAGGGAATTGGGTTCCTTGTCTGTTTTGAAAACCGTCCCGTTGGAAGACGAACAATCCGCCGGGAGCGGATAACACCTGACGGAAAAAGCGTCCGTCACGGCGGCCAACCCGGCGGCGTACAGGCGGTTGACCGCTGACATATCCGTTGCCGCCCCCACGGCAAGCGGGATATTGATGCCTCCGTTGGCGTTGACGGTCCCTGTAAAAGTGCCGGATTCCGCCGTCAGGTTTTTTAATTCGGCATTTTCTCCTTTCTTGATGCCGTTCTGGCCCGGCAGCCCTGGAACGGCTGTTTTGAAAACCTGGGTGATCAAAGCGTCTTCATCGGATACTTCTATGGCGTCCGTCGGGGCCGCAAAACTGTATTGCCCTTTTTTCTCTGCTTCCAGAATAAGCATGGACGTCTCACCGGAATTGAAAATGGCGCTTACAGTACAAGCTTTTGTACAGGTCATGACATAGGAACTTCCCTTAATAGTATCAACTTTCATAAATGAATGATTTTTTTACTATTGATAAAACTCCGGAAAAATCATCAGGCATAAAACGTTGAGGCGTTCCTGAAGGCATATGCGGACGGTTTCTCCCGGATTCGGGAAAATTCCGGAGGGGAGTTAAGTCGGCTTGTTAAAAAATAGCCGGCTCTGGCATTTCCCCATAAAAGGCGGCGCAGTAAATAGGCTGGGCATCAGGAAAATATAAAGCCCCCCCTCCGTATTTCTATTGATGCTTGCCCTGTAAAAGCCGTTTTCCCTTTCCCAGGAGGCATCTCATTTTGGAGATGAACATCCGTCCGGGATCGTTTTGCTTCCGGAAATCCCTGATGTCAGCTTTCCACGGAGATTTCTTCCAATACTTGTAGAACAATCCGTAATCCTGGCGAATACTGTTGGGATGCCAGGGTTTGGGATGGCCCCAGTAGTGGATAATGCCCGGCCGCCTGGCGGCTTCCAGCAGGTCTGCGGGCTTCAGGGGATTGTTTCTGAAGCTTTTCACGCCTTCCCAGCGAATGGACCAGATAGCCCCGTCGCAAATGTTCCACATGGGGTGAAGCAACAAGATACGCTGCTGATAGCATACATTCAGAATATCCTGATCCTGCCAGGAAAGGCGGTGAATATTGTTTTTCGCCCAGGAGAAAACCTGGGATTCAAAACGTTCTTCGCGTATTCTTCCAATATGGTAAAGAATGACGCCGGCATTGATGTAAATGGAGTCCCGGTCCAGATTCATTTCTCTCTTCCAGCGTGAAAAAGATTCCTCGGATAAATCTTCCGTGGTGAAAACGCCGGCAATGAGGCAATCTCCGAATTCTGATTCATACATGGGGCTTATGTCCCTGTTGAAAATGGTATCAATATCCACGTAAAGGGCGCGTTCTACCGTGGCGGGAAGTTCCCCTGCGAGGCCAAGACGGTAATACGTCGCCGCCGACCATTTGGAACCGACGGGGAAATCCGTATATTTATCCTTCATATCAATGAAGTGCAAATGGAGATTGTAGTCCTGTTGCAGGGAATGGAAACGGGCCGTATTATCCCCGCTTAACCCGTCAGTCATGATGTAAATATCGGCATGAACGCCGGGCGGCAAATTCTCCATGAGGGACACAATGCTCACGCCCGTTCCCAGCGCGCCGTTATCGTCTGTAGCATATACGATATTCATGATCGTGAACGGACTGGATCTTGGTGTTTGCTCTTTGTTCCGTTATTGGTTTGCAGCCGGAAAAACAGGAAGCGTCTCATCCTTTCCAGGCGGTCCAGCCATTTGCAGGAGAACATGGTTCTGTCCATGAGAGCGGAAAATGATTGTTCCATGCCTGCTCTTGCGGAACACGCTTTCATATAGGAGTCCAAAAACGGCCGGTTCAGGCATGGGTGCATGATTTTCCTGATTCTGCCCGTCAGGGAAATCCGTTCTTCTACGTTGAGCGATAACAGTCTTTTGGGATGCAATTCCCTGATGACCAGATAATGAACGGCAAATTGCCATTTGGGATTTTTCATGGCTTCAAGCTCATTCAGCAGAGGCGCAATGAGTGAGTGGAGGGAGACATGCTGATAATGTTCATCATGCATGGCGGAAGAAGCTCTCTGCCTGTAAATGGAGGTGACGGAGCCTCCCAGCCCGATCAGGGCTGTCCCCCGCATGCACCGTGTCCAGTACAGGCCGTCTTCCCCATAGGGCATCGTTTCTTCCCAGGGGGGAAGCCGGGACGCAAGAGACGAATTCAGGATTACATTGCTGGAATTCATGAAAAGCACTCCCCGGATCCCCAGCCTCCGGATAGATTCGGGATAAGATGGAGGGCGCGGCGGGATGGCCTCCAGTTCATCCCTCATGTAGCGGTTGGCATAGGCCAATATCTCCGGATGACGGTTGAAAAAATCGGCTGCCAGCTCCAGATGCTCGGGATACCAGTAATCGTCTCCGTCCATGAAAGCGATGTAAGCCCCCACGGCCTTCTTCATCCCTGCGTTTCGCGCCCGAGACACGCCGCCGTTAACTTGGGAAACCAGACGAATTCTGGGGTCATGAAAAGATTGAATGATGGAAACGGTTTCATCGGAAGAACCGTCATCCACGATGATGATCTCAAAATTCTGGAATGTTTGAACCAGTACTGACTGAAGGGCGGCAGCAATATAATTCTCCAGATTATAAGCCGGGATAATAATGCTGAAGAATGGTTTCTGCATGTAAGGGGAATGATGAACTGCTTCGTGAGTGGAACGGGAATCAGGATATGGAGAAAATGACTCTGATGGGGTTGTAACTATCGCAACCGGTGAATGGCGGGGGGCGAATCCATCGTTCCTCCCATGATTCATCAGTGCGCGAATGAATCTGTCATAGCGAATTCCAAATCCGATTGGGGAATTCAGGATTCAGCATGAATGGACAGAGAATTGTCCCAAGACCTCATGGAACCTGTGGGGTGTGGAGGTATTCCGGCTGGGTTTGGTTCTAAGAGTTCTATGATTCTAAAAAATAATTGCTTATGAAAAAATGTGTGTTTTGGGAGCAATAAGGGAAAGCAGAATCTTTCTCCCTGTTTTCCCGGCTTCGGGCTCCCTGCCCGCAAGGGGGGAGATTCTTGATGACAAAATGTCCGCGCCACATAAGTTCCTTGGTATAAAAATCAACCCTTGACCCCGGATTTGGAATCCGGTATGAACGTGACGCCTTATTAATAAACAGAAAAGGACATTGTCCTCTTCATGGTTGACGTTTTCTTTTCCGTGTTTTTTCTTCATGAACCCTCCGGAACTTCCTTCCATCAGCATTATCCTGACCGGGCATAATGAGGAGAGCAGCATCAGGGATGCTATCCGGAGCGTATTCGGGCAGGATTATGAAGGGCCGGTTGAAATTATCCTTTCGGATGACGGCTCTTCCGACGGAACCTTCTCCGTCATGCAGGAAATGGCGGATCAATACAGGGGGCCGTACCGGGTAATCTTAAACCGGAATGAAACGCCGCTGGGGCGCGGGCCTCATATCCGGCAGGCGGTTGGTCTGGCTTCCCATGAATGGATTCTCCGTCAGGATGGGGACGATTGTTCTTTCCCCTGGAGATGCAGGCTTTTTGCCTGGGCGGTGATGGAACGCCCGGATGCCGTGGCTGTGGTCAGCCAGATGACCAGCGTCTATGAGGAACCGGGCGTTGCTTTTGAATTCCCGGCCTTTCCTGCTGCTCCGCGGGAAAGGCCGGCTCTTGCGCTTCAGGAGGGGGCCTTTTCTTCTTCCGCCCATTACGGAGGAAGCATGATGATCAGGAAGAGCGCCTGCGAATGGGGCAACTCCCTGCGGATGACGGCCAGTTTTGAAGACGACTTGATGGGGTTTCACGCGTGGCTTCAGGGCAACATTTATGAAATGCCGGGCATATCCTTATATTATTACCGGTTTGCGCTTAAAAATATTTGTGCTGTCAACAGCGCGTTCCGGTTTGCCGACATGCGGACGGCGGCGGCCTTTGAAAAAAGGGAGCTGGAAATGAAAAGCCAGTTGAAAAAAAGCAAGGAGGCGGGACTGGAACTGTGCGGAGAATTACTGGAGGGCCTTGCTCCGGTTTTTCGTTCGCGGGAAGAACTGCTTGCTGAAATGGAGGAGAGGAGAAAAATCATAGACGGCATTGACCGGCAGCAGAATTGGTGGAGTTATTCCTTTCGGCGGAGATGGGCGTTGAGACGGCCGGGATGGATGGGTATCGTCCACTGCCTGCCGCAAAAGCTGTATTTGTTCTGTATGGTTTTCTTTTTCAAGCTCAGGAAAGTGAAACAGGCCGTTTGCGGCGCCCGGCAGACTTTGGAGTGAGGGTAAGGAAGCACTTGAAGGGAGTGGGGAAACTTTTGCTCGGACGGGTTCTCTCCGGAAAAAGAAAAAGCGCCTTTCCAGAAAAGATGGAAAGGCGCGGTGACAGGCTCAAGGGGGAGATCCCGAATTAGTACACGTCCCGCTGGTAACGGCGGTGCTGCTTCATGTCCGCCACATATTCCGCGGCTTCCTCCGGAGTCTTATGGCCCCAGGTCTGGATCACTTCGTGAAGGGCGGCGTCCACATCCTTCGCCATGCGGGAGGCGTCTCCGCAGACATAGAAGCAGGCGCCGGCTTCCAGCCATTTCCAGAGCTCTTCGCCTTCCTGAACCATGAGGTGCTGCACATACACCTTCTTTTCCTGGTCGCGGGACCAGGCCACGGATAACTTCAGTTTACCGGTGCCGGTCAATTGGGTCAGCTCATCTTCATAACAGAAGTCAGTAGCCCTGTACGGATTGCCGAAGAACAGCCAGTTGCCGCCCTTGGCGCCGGAAGCGATGCGTTCCTCCCAGAATGCCCGGAAGGGGGCGATGCCGGTGCCGGGGCCTACCATGATGATGGGAGTGTCCCCGTCTTCCGGCAGACGGAAATTTTTGTTGGTATGTACGAATACCCTGGCCGTATGGCCCGGCTGGAGGCGGTCCGCCATGTAGGTGGAGCAGACGCCGCCGCGCTTGCGGTCACGGGCCGTGTAACGCACCGCGCCCACGCACAGATGAACCTGTTCGGGATGGGCGTTCGGGCTGGAGGCGATGGAGTAAAGGCGCGGCATGATTTTTTTCAGAATGCCGGTGAAAGCCTCCGCGGATTCGAAGGAAGCGGGGTATTCCGTGGCCAGATCCAGCATGTCCCGGCCCCACAGGAAATCGTTGAGGGCGTCTTTATCCCCGGCCAGAAGCGCGTCCAGCTCCTGGCTGCCGGAAGCGGCGGCCCATTTGGTCAGCAAGGCTTTGTTGACATTGGTAATGTCATAGCAGTGAACCAGGGCGTCCTTCAGGCTTGCGGTTTCCCCTTCCGGCGTGGAAACCTGGGAATCCGGGCTGAGGCCGAGCTTGTCAATCAGAGCGTCTGCCAGGGCGGGATCATTGGAGGGAATGACGGCCAGGGCATCCCCGGCAATGTAATTCATCCCGGAACCGTCCAGGCTGTATTCAATGTGGATGGTTTCCTTGGGACTGCCTTCCCCGGTGATGTGCTTGACGGAGAGGACGGGAGCGGGAAACGGATTTTTTTTGCCGTATGGTTCAGTGGTCATGATGATGGGGGAGTATGAAAAAGAATATTACCAGCGGATAACGGCGGCGGACCAGGTAAGCCCGGCGCCGAACGTGACCAGGACGACATTGTCTCCCTTGCCGAATCTGCCGGAACGGCGCGCTTCGTCAAAGGCGATGGCGACGGCGGCCGCGGAAGTGTTGCCGTACTTCTCAATGTTCACGAATACCTTCTCTTCAGGAATGGAGAGGCGCTGCGCTACGGCGTTAATGATGCGGAGATTGGCCTGGTGGGGAATAATCAGTTGAATATCGTCCGCCGTGAGGCCGGCGCGTTCAATGACGCTGGCGGCGGAGGCTTTCATGCGCGTGACGGCATGACGGAAGGTTTCATTGCCGCGCATGGCCAGGGTGGCCAAGCGTTCATGGGCGTTTTCCGCGGTGGTGGGGCAACGGGAGCCGCCGCCCGGAATCTGGAGCAGGTCATGCAGGGAGCCGTCCGAACCGATATCCGTGGCAAGCACGGAGCCTTCCCCCTCTTCCCCTGTGGAGGCCTGGAGCACGGCTGCCCCGGCACCGTCCCCGAACAGGACGCAGGTGCTGCGGTCCTCCCAGTTGACGACGGTGGAAAGTTTTTCCGCGGCGATGATGAGCGCCGTCTTCATCTGGCCTGTGCCGATGTACTGGACGGCGGTCTTCATAGCGAACAGGAAGCCGGAGCAGGCGGCGGAAATGTCAAAGGCGGCGGCATTCTTGGCGCCCAGGGCATCCTGGATATAGCAGGAAGTGGAAGGGGTGAACGTATCCGGCGTGATGGTGGCGACGATAATCAGGTCAATATCCTCCGGCTTCAGCCCGCAGGATTCCAGAGCGCGCTGGGCGGCCTTCGTCCCCATATGGGAAGTGTACTCGTCAGGGGCGGCGATGCGGCGTTCCACAATGCCCGTGCGTTCAATAATCCATTCGTGGGAAGTGTCCACCATCTTTTCCAGATCCGCATTGGTCAGGCGGCGTTCCGGAACATAGGAACCCGTACCGATAATTTTGACGGGCAGTCTTTTAAAGGGAGTATCAGAATGTGCGGCCATAGCTTTGGGCGTATGATGAACAGAAAACGTCCTGACGTTTTATGTGGAAACAGTCTAAAAGAAAGCGGGCCTGATGACCAGCACAAAACGCAGCACTCCTTCCATGCCGTAAATGAATGGCCTACAACAGCCACCCCTGACCGTTGGCGGGCGGCGCGGCGCCCATCTTGAGATAGGCGGAGGGCATCGCCACGCGCCCCCTGGGGGTGCGGCTGATATACCCCTGCATAATCAGGAAAGGTTCGTGCACGTCCTCCAGCGTGGAAGCGTCCTCCCCTACGGCCACCGCCAGGGAGGAAAGGCCCACCGGGCCGCCGTTGAACTTGTAAATCATCGCTTCCAGCAGGCGCTTGTCCATCTCGTCCAGGCCATCGTCGTCAATCTCAATCATGGTCAGGGCGTCGTGCGCCAACTGCTCCGTAATCACGCCGTCGCCGCGCACCTGGGCGTAATCCCGCACCCAGCGCAGCAGGGAATTGGCCACGCGGGGCGTACCGCGGGAGCGCAGCGCAATCTGCAGGGCTCCCTCCGGGTCCACGGGCACGTTCAGCAGCCCCGCAGACCGTTCGATAATGGCGCACAGCTCCTCTCGCGTATAATAATCCAGCCGGTTCACCAGGCCGAAGCGGGAACGCAGCGGGCTGGTCAGCATCCCGGCGCGGGTAGTGGCCCCCACCAGGGTGAACTTGGGCAGGTTGAGCTGGATGGAGCGGGCGTTCGGCCCCTGGTCGATGATAATATCCAGCCGGAAATCCTCCATGGCCGGGTACAGATACTCCTCAATGGCCGGGTGCAGGCGGTGGATCTCATCAATAAACAGAATATCCCCCTTTTCCAGATTGGTCAGCACGCCGGCCAGGTCTCCCGCCTTTTCAATCTGGGGGCCGGAAGTCGTATGAATGCGGCAGCCGACGGCATTCGCGATAATATTGGCAAGCGTCGTCTTCCCCAGGCCCGGGGGACCGCTCAACAGGATGTGATCCAGCACGTCGTCGCGCTGTCTGGCGGCTTCCACCATCAGCATCAGGCGGTCCTTAATCTTCTCCTGCCCGCAGAACTCGCTGAAAGCGGGTGGTCTGAGGGACAAATCAAAAGCGGAGGAGGGGGCCTCCGTGGTGCGTGTGTAAAAGGACTCTCCCATGCGCAGGACTAGCAAACCTGTCTTTGGGGCATCCGTCAAGGGGGAAGTGCGGTCGGGAAACGCCTTTTCCGGGACATGCCGGAAGCCTTTGGCCTTTTTTGAGGACGGGAGGAATGCGGAGCCGCGGAAATGAAGATACGCGGAGAAACGACATGTCCCGCCTTCTCTCCTTACAGCGTGGGTTCCCATGCCTGTCGCATTTTCCCGGAACTCTAGAAACTCTGGGCTTCCGGAATCCTTCAATCTTCTCTTCCCGTCTCGCTCCTGAAATTCCTCAAACGTCTGCTGGTCAATTCTTGAGTCTGGACGGAAGCAAGTTTATCAATAGAGGTTCTTGCCTGAACCTTGCCCGATTGCCCGGAAGCCGTAAAGGTGGAGAAAGAGAAAAATTCTTGTTTGCTCCGCGGGAAAAACAGGGTAGGGAGGGCGAAAATCTGCCATGCTCTCATAGATGATTTTTGTGGATCATGGAAACCTGTCCTTTCAAAACTTCTGAAAATACGCTTCGTTGCTATTTATGCCCGTTGAAGACTTCCTCGTGCTGCCGGGGCTCTTTTCACCCTTTTCGAGCAACAACCGGAAACATGAAAAACTCGAGGAAGACGGGAAAATTTCTTCCAGATGAAAAAAAGATTGCCAAACCTCTCTTCTGCCATTATTCTGCCCCTGCTTTCCTATCTAGCACAATCTCCAACGGGCAGGTGTCAGAGTGGTCGAATGAGCACGCCTGGAAAGTGTGTGTACCGCAAACCGGTACCGAGGGTTCGAATCCCTCCCTGTCCGCCATCAATTTTTCGCCGCAATATATTCGCCAAGAGTGTGTTGCGGTTTTTGTTTGTAAGGGTATGGGAAAAATGGGGAAACAGGGACTAATGTATTTGAAGTTACAGCGTGTTTCGTATATGTTCGAGTTAGCAATTTAATAACAATCATGGACCCTACTACAAATGCCGCCTTTGTCCAAATGGGAATCGACCTTGCAATGTTAGCTGTTAAAGGAACAGGGACAGCAATTAATAGCAAAATCAAAGCAACAAGAAATGAGAAGAATATTGATGCAGTACGTGCAACTTATGATGAAATAATCAACGAGCTTATTTCTGAACGAGAAGAGGCCATCAGGATCGCTCAAACTTATAAATCTACATTAGAAAAAATAGAGATTAGCGACAAAGATATCCAACACTTGCATGCTACTATAGGACGAGTTTTAGAAATACTTACAGAAATGTCTCCTAATTCAAAAATTGAAGCACTTGAGCCATTAAAAAATCTTATCAACATAGATACACTAAAAGCTATGCAATTGCTCGGTTTTAATTATAAAGAAGCAATTGGAGAACCATTAACTCACGTTTGCGCGGATGCTATTAGAAATAAATTGACCGTTAAAAGCAACACAATCAATCATTCTAAGAAACGATAGCTCAATATGGAATCTTTGGACTCATTGCAATCATATAGTTCTATTATCAGCTATTTACAAAATAAGAAGAGAACTCTACATCTTCTACTTGGAAATGGTTTCAGCATTGCTTATGATCCTTCAATATTTTCTTATAATGCACTGAGTGATTATGTGCAAGATAAGCAAAATGAAGAGCTAACTAAATTATTTGATTGTGTAAAAACTACTAATTTTGAAATAGTACTTCGAGAATTGAGAATAGCTTACAAATTATGTAAAACTTTTGGAGCAGAAAATTATGTTTTAAATAAAATCGTTTCTTCAGGAAAATTATTGAAAAAACATTTAATTGAAGCAATTGAAAATCTACATCCGGAGCATGTATTTACCATATCAGATGAGCAATGCTCGAAATGCTACGAATTTTTACAGACTTATATTGATAATGAAGGAAAAATCTTCTACACAAACTATGATTTATTGCTGTATTGGGTGCTGATGAGAAGCTCTAGCGCCTCTATGGATGGTTTTGGACGTGCGGAACCACAGGATGGAGAAGATCCAAATGAAACAAAATTGATTTGGGGAAAATATAAAAATCAACAGTCTGTTTTTTATCTTCATGGAGCATTACCATTATTCGATGATGGAATTGATGTAGTGAAAGAAGAATATAGCTATGGAACATTCTTAATTGATAAAATTAGAAAAAATATTGCTCAAGAAAAATATCCTATATTTGTTACAGCTGGTTCTTCTGAAGAAAAACTACAGCACATAATGCATAATAAATACCTAGAGCATTGTTATGAACAACTATGTTCTATCAAAGGATCTTTAATTACTTTTGGATTTCAATTTGGTTCCTACGATAATCATGTTATAGACGCGATCAATAAAGCTGCTTATAATGGCGCTCTTAAAGATGCTGATAAATTATGGAGTGTATATATAGGCGTATATTCTGAAAGCGATTTAAATTATATAAATTCTATTAAAGATAATTTCAAATGTAAGGTAAAACTCTTTGACGCAAGAACCATTAATCCTTGGTATTCTTAATATAAGATTTATTTAAGTAGATTTCATTTGATTAAATATAACGGAATTATGCAAGAATAATCTTGCTGTAAAAATTCTAGAATATTCTGGATATTGATATTCAGTAAATTGCTCCGATGAAAAATCGGGAAGGTCAACGAAATAAGACTAAAGTAAATAATTCCGAATAGAACTAATATTAAGAGGCCATTTAACAATAATCTTCATTTATGCCCCGCCATTTACAACGAGGAGGATCAAGATGAATATTTTAACAAATTTTTGAATTATTGTCTCAATTGTGAAAATGTGTGCAAACAAAAAATTAAATGAAGAGTTCTATAAATTGAATATATTAATACCTATGCTTAAATCTTCCATCATCAAAAATACTTTCAAAAGAATAGAACTTGGGCTCCTTTTTTCTTATCCGTTTGCAGCATATTTGATGATGAAAAGTAATCGTCGGGATTGCCGAATCACGCTACTCGCTTAATTCGGTGATGTCAGTTTCAGGTTTCGGGTAGCCTTTGTCGGCAATCCATTTTTTCGTTTCCTCCGCCATTTCGGGGGTGACGTTAAAGTCGTATTGGGCATAGTCGCCGATGTGGAATTTTCCGGGCTTGAAGAATCCCCATTTCTCAAAGAAGTCCGTCAGGTCGGTTTTTGTGACGTCACAGCACGCCTTGACAAATTCGAACTGGTATTTGACGGTCTCGTTTCCTCCGTAGTTTCCCGCGTTGTTGCGCAGGTACTCCATGACGTCAGGATAGAAGTCGGGGTGTCCGTTCTTCGTAAAGTAAAGATGGAGCTGCCACAGGGGAACCAGTTTATTGAAGACGTCCTTGGATTGCAGGTAGGCGATTTCCCCTTCGATGATTTCCTTGCGCGCCTTGTCGTAGCTACCCTGGCGCTTCAGGCGGCTTTCATTGCCTGTTTTGGCTGCGGCCTGCAGGGAAAAGATGTTGTTGCTGACTTCCGTCATGCCGCCCCAAGTCATCGGGCGCATTTGCATGACGTGCCCTACTTCGTGGGAGAATCCCCAGCAGGCATCTCCCTTGAGAACGTTTTCAGGGTCGGTGACCATGCGCATTGTCCCGTCGTTTCCGAGGTAGGCGACTCCGTCTCCGTCGCGGAACATGTAGTAGTTGAAGTTCACGCGGGCCAGAACGCGGTTTTTCGGGATTTTGCCGTATTTATCCAGTCCCATCAGCTGGTATTGGATGCCGATGAGCTTGTCGTAGGCGTTGATGAGTTCGGTTCCGCGGTCTTTGGTGAATTTTTTCAGGAATTCTACGGGGTAGGCAACCTGGATGTATTTTCCCCGGGCATCCATGATCGGAGAGTCAGCCTGGTCAAGCAGACGAACCCAATCTTTGTTGGTGTCGCCCCGGGTGGTGTCAAAGTAGCCGTTGGCTTTGCCGGTCACAAAGTGGACGGGGATTTTCGGGGCTTTGCCGGCGTTTTCGGAGAAGTAGCTGATATAGGCGTTGGCGGGCGTTTCCACGTCAATGATGTTGATTCCTTCCTTGAGCGGAATTTGCTTTTTGTGCAATCCCCAGCCATTGGGGTCTTTTGTGGGCTGCACTCCTTCGGCCGGCTTGCGCATCAGGTTCGGCAGCAGGAGGCTGATTTCCTGTCCCTCCGTCTTGCCGACCAGGACGATATGTTTCCCCTTTTCCAGATAGACGCCCGTCATGTTGTCGTATTTGCTGAATCCGTCGCCGATTCTGAGATTTTTCCCCGTCTGGCGCGGTGAGGGAAGAGCCCGGTATTCGGCATACAGGTAGTCCGGCTTGTAATGGCCTGCCAGAATTTTGTCTGCGAGTTCCTTCATCGCGTCCGACTGAAAAGCGGAGGTGTCTTTGACATCCGGCTTCAGGGAGGTGCAGGAGGAGTCTTTGAACAGTTTGAGGTCGTTGCCGATGTGTTCCGGCGTGTTGGCGGCAAATGCCGCTGCGAGCGACAGCAGGGGCAGGGATAATAATGGAAGGATTCGGTTCATGACAGTGCGGGAAGCAGGTGATTCTGTGATGTTACAAGATACAGGTTCCGTTTTCTTCTTCTTTCACCATTTTTCTCTTGATGAGTAAATAGGCAGACAGTCCGTCAGGAAAAAGGCTGGGCGGTTGATGTGTGGAATGGTTTTGGCGTTGCGGCAGGGATTTTTTTCAGCCGATTTCACGTTCCCGGATATTTCCCGGTTCCGGCGGACGCTTTTCCGGGTTGCCGTATCCGGATGAGGACGTTCTCTGCCGTCGCGTTTGAGCTTTGAGTCGAAGTCTTCCGGCGTTTCCCGGCGGCGGTATCGCGTTTCTGCCGCGCGTTCCTCTTCCGTACTCCTTTTTCTCTGGTTTTTGCGCACATGCATGACATGGTTGTTGTGCGGAAGGGGAAAATGGAATAGGGTGGAAGAGATGATGAATTCCGTATTCAAGTGTTTGATGAGTGCCGTATGTGCCGTGGCATTGCCGGCGTTCGGGCAGGAAAAGAAAAGCGATTTCCCTACGGACAGGGCTGTGACCGTATTCAGCGCCGGGGAGGGCAATCCCTATGCCTCCATCCGCATTCCCGCCCTGCTCAGTATCGGCAAGGGCCAGCTTCTGGCATTCGCCGAAGGACGGTATAAAAATACCGACCAGGGGGAGAACGATATTATCATGAGCGTCAGCAAGAATGGCGGGAAGACCTGGTCCCGTCCCCGGGCGATTGCCAAGGCCCATGGCGCCACATTTAATAATCCGTGCCCTGTTTATGACGCCAAAACCAGGACCGTGACTGTCGTGTTCCAGCGTTACCCTGCCGGGGTCAAGGAGCGGCAGCCCAATATCCCGGACGGATGGGATGATGAAAAGTGCATCCGCAATTTCATGATTCAGAGCAGGAACGGAGGTTCTTCCTGGACGAAGCCGCAGGAGATTACGAAGACGACCAAGCGTCCTTCCGGAGTGGATATTATGGCGTCCGGCCCGAATGCGGGAACTCAGCTGAAGAGCGGCGCCCACAAGGGCCGTCTGGTGATTCCGATGAATGAAGGGCCGTTCGGCAAGTGGGTGATTTCCTGCATTTACAGCGATGACGGCGGCAAGAGCTGGAAGCTGAGTCAGCCGACTGCCAATATGAAGGGCATGGTGAATGAGACGTCCATTGCGGAAACGGATAACGGCGGCGTGGTGATGGTTGCGCGCCATTGGGGCGCTGGCAAATGCCGCCGCATCGCGTGGTCCCGGGATGGCGGGGAGACCTGGGGACAGGTGGAGGACGCTCCTGAGCTGTTTTGCGACAGTACCCAGAATTCCCTGATGACGTATTCCCTGAGCGACCAGCCTGCCTACGGCGGTAAAAGCCGCATCCTGTTTTCCGGGCCCAGCGCGGGCCGGCGCATTAAGGGACAGGTGGCCATGAGCTATGACAACGGCAAAACCTGGCCGGTGAAGAAATTGCTGGGCGAGGGCGGTTTTGCCTATTCCAGCCTTGCCATGGTGGAACCCGGCATCGTCGGGGTGCTTTATGAGGAGAACCAGGAGCATATTAAAAAGCTGAAGTTTGTTCCCATTACCATTGAATGGCTGACGGACGGGAAGGATGCGGGGCTGGCTCCCGGCAAAAAAGCTCCTGTTCTCAAATAGAGGAAAGCCGGGCAATACGTTTTTCCCTTCCGGAGGGGTCTCCGGGAGGGGGAGATTGAATGCTTTCTTCCGTAGCGGAGCGTTATGGAAGAAAGCAGATCAGGCCTTATTGCTTGATGGATTCAAAGGCAGGAGGGGGGGGAATTCAACGTACTGATGGATTGGCCTGGGCATAACTCCGGGAGGATGAGGCTATAGGAGATACGGCGATGTTCCAGCAGGGCTTCAATCATCCGGATAAGTCTGCGCGTCGTTTTTTCTGCAGGGGAGCGGTAGGAGGTAATGGGAGGAGTGATATGGTTCAGGTAAGGTTCATGAACCAGGCTGAGCAGACTTATTTCCTCCGGGATGCTTTTAGCCATGGTGGCCGCCCAGGAGATGATGGATATCAGCATTCTGCTCCGGGTAGAAATTAAGGCGGTAATACCCGTATCCGCCAGGTCAATTCGGTTGAGTTCCTGGGCTGCCTTAATGGCATCCGACGGCATGCGGATGACATAGGGGGTATAATGTTCCCCCTGGAAGGAGAGGAACCCCTGTTCCATGAGCCTGTTGCCTCTCAGCTTGGAATCCGGTATGCAGAGCGCGATCCGACGGTGTCCTTTCTGGTACAGGTAGCCGGCCGCGTGACCGGCCAGCACTTCCCAATGCGTATCCAGATACGGCAGATTGGAGGAAGGGTAGGAAACTCCCCGGACCAGGCAGGGGATGCCTTTCCGCTTAAACCACAGTTGTACTTCTTCCGTGGTACGGTAGAGTATCCAGCAGGAGCCGGGATGTTCTGTTTCCAGTTTTTCCAGCCGCATGTCCGGATTGTTTTTTTCTGCCCATGTGGCTTCAACCAGCTGAAGCGCCATACCTTCGATCCGCAACGCTTTTTCCAGTTGGTAGAGTTCCACCCAAATGCTTTGGGGGATGTCCCGGATGGGAACGGAGGAGAGGAAGCAAACGCGTTTTTCCAGCAGGGGCAGAGGCTGCACAGGGCTTGTAGAAGTCCTGATGATTTTCCTGGCCCTGTTTTTATCCGGAGCCGCTATGAAGCCCTCTTCCTGCAGCTGCGCGAGGGCTTTCCGTATGGTTCCCCTGCCGGCGGCGAGCGCTTTGCTTAGTTCCCGTTCTCCGGGCATGGCGTTTGTGAATTGCCCGGACCGGAGGCGGTGCTTTAATTTGGCAACGGCTCTTGACTGGGCCGTTGCCCCAAACTGTGTATCCATGGGGGAATCATACTTTCTGGTCACTTCTGATGGCAAGCGGTCTTGCCGGTTGTGTTTTTTCCGTTCCGCGTTTTCCGGGAGCATGGAGGAATATGATGTTCAGGAACGTTTCAGAAGGCGATTAACGGAGTCCGGCTCATTGGGGTCAAAAACGGTTTCTCCCGCTCCTGTGTCATTTTTGATCTTGGGGTGATTGTTCCCCGCATATTGTTTGACCATCCTGTCCGTATCGCTGATTTTGAATCTGACGGAGAGGATGTATGGCAATTCCCCTTTGTCAAAGTGTCCGTAGGTAGTGCATACCAGGGTATGGTTCGGCAATAGTTCGGCGGCCGGGTAGGCGCAGTCCCAACCGTTGCGGTTGTCTTTAAAACGGATTTTATATGAGCCTTCCGTGCCGTTTTTCAGGTTTTCCCACCGGCCTATCCATGCTACCCAGTCTCCTTCCGTCGGGCTGGCGGCCTGCCCTTTCTTCCTGGTTGGGGGAGCATCCCTGAATTGAACCAGCAGCCTTCCGTCAGGCAGGGGAAGAATCTGGTGACGGTCTCCGCACAGGACTGCCGGCAGTTCTTTGGGGGGAGTCCATGTTTTACCTTCATCTTCGGAAAACATGATCTGGGAGTTATGGTGTCTGCTGTTTTCCCGTAACAGCAGCGCGATTGTTTTTCCGTCCGGGCTGCGGACAAAACCTCCCTCACACAGGTGCATGTCCCTTGTCCCTGGGAAAATGACCCGAGGGGAGGTCCAGGTCAGCCCACCGTCTTCCGTAAAGGTGACATATTGTTCAATGGTGTGAAACTCTCCATGTCCGTCTTTGCCCCGGGCATTGGCATGGTAGGAGGCCATATAATGCCCTTTTCCCGTTTTTAGAGGAATCAGGTCGCTCATGACAACAATGCCTCCGGCCTGGTTGGGAATGGGAGTCAGCTCGGACCATGTTGTTCCGTTGTCTTCACTGACCGCCATCCGGTTCCTGGGGGCTGTGTTTCTGTTTCCTCCCTGAATGCCGCTGAAAAGCAGAATGCGACGCTTGCCCCGGGAGTCTTCCGTTTCATATAGTGTGGGTACTTCCCTGCTGGTTTTCCATGATTCTGGAACCGGCAGCCTTTCGCTCCATGTTTTGCCTCCGTCCGTGGATTTTTTCAGGATGATTTCCCCGGAGCCGTGCCCTTTAGGATAAACGCACAGAATGGTTTTTCCGTCTTTCAGCAATAGCGTCGTTGGATGTCCCAGGTATTTTCCTTTCTCCTTGTCGACGACTACCTGGGCTTCTGTCCATTGATCCAGATCAACGATCGGGAGGCCGCTCCGGATGAACGCTGTGGAAGGGGAATGGTCCGGTACGGTGGCCTGCGCCGGAAGGTATGACGCCAGGAGCAACGCTGCCAGGGATGATAGGTGCAGATTCATGGGAAATGGATGTTGTGATTAAAGGGTGGGAGATTTGCGGCGTCTGAAGGGCAGAAGCGCCATGCCAAATGCAAGCAGCAATGCGCTTGCCGGTTCCGGTACGGACGATGTATGAATTTGAAGACCTGTGGGAACCATGTTATCGTTACGGGCAATAAAGTCCTTTTGCCAATTGGAGCCGACTAAAGCGAGCTGGTTGACAGACGGCCCCGTTCCGGCTGCGTTATCCATGGAATTGTCGATACGCCGGGAACCGTTGATGGAGAAGAAATCGTTGTCCCAGCAGTCTCCTATGCTGATGGTGGACAGATCCGTTTCAGTAAACATGGCGTAATAAGTAGTGCCTGTATTTAAAATTGGCCCGTTGCTAAAAGTCCATGTTCCGGAAGCATAGTTTCCAGTAGAAATGGTATTGTCCGATTTGCCGATAATGGTTTGGATACCGCCTGAATGTTGCACGATGAGCAGGCCTGTTCCGTTTTTTCTGGCCTCTCTCAAATTGAAATCAATGGATGTTAGACGAACTTCTGCATCCATTGGCTGGGAATGCGGCGTGCTGGTCGTGATAAGCCTTGACCCTGCTTCTCCCAGGCAGAAAGACCATCCGGTGCACAGGTACTGGGATGTGTGGGAGAGATCGGGGGTGGCGCTTGTCCATGTAGTAGCCGCGATTCCCGTGGAAGCCATGCTTCCGGTCAGAATGATGGCGGCAAGTGAATAATTAATAGCCATAACGGAACCAATATCACAGGGCGGAGGCTCCCGGCTCAAGGATATTCAAGAAGGCTTGAAATAAGACCGTTTTTTAATTAAAAAGAACAGGTATATGTCTTATGGTAAATATGTTTTGTATAGACTCCATGTTTGAAAGAACCATTTTCCCAAAGCCGGTGAAACAGGGTGTATCCCATTTCATACGGGTTCATAAAAAATTATTGCCTTGATCGGAAACGCCGGGCAGATATTCTGCGAAGCATCCGTTGCCCTTGGAGCTTTTCCCATTTGGGAAGGCCGGTGAGCGGAAGGTGATTCCCCGTTTCAATATATGTCCTGGATTTATCTGGTGTTGGCCGGTCTCTGCGAGATCGGATGGCCTCTGGGTTTCAAACTTTCTCAAACGCCCGGCACAGGGCCCGGCAAATTCGCCGCCTGCATCGCCTGCTCCGTTTTCAGCATGGTTCTGAGCGGTTTTCTTTTGTGGCTTGCCCAGCGGAACATCCCCATCGGCACCGCTTATGCGGTGTGGACCGGCATTGGCGCGTTGGGCACGTTCCTGGTTGGTATTCTGTGGTTCGGGGATTCTTCCAATATCTGGCGCATGCTGGCGGCATCCTTCCTGCTGATAGGCATTATCGGGCTGAAGTTAGCCCCCGGGCATTGATGTGGTCTTTGGAATCCTTGCCGGGTTCCGGGAAAAGCCGTCTCCGCAGCTTTCCGGATAGGAGGTCTCAGTAGTGGGAGATGGCTTTTTCCCACACGATCCCGCAGGCGTCGGAAGGCATGCGCCAGTCCCCGCGCGGGGAAAGGGAAATGGTGCCCACCTTGGGGCCGTCCGGCATGCAGCTGCGCTTGAATTGCTGACGGAAGAAACGGCGGATGAAGATGCCGAGGCAGCGGCGGATGAAGTCCGGCTGAAATTCGCCGCGAAAGGCATGTTCCGCCAGGTGCAGGATTTTATCCGGTTCCGCACCGTATTTAATGAAGTGGAAGAGGAAAAAGTCGTGCAGGTCGTAAGGCCCAAGCACATCTTCCGTTTTCTGCTCAATGGTGCCGTCGTCCGACGGCGGCAGGAGTTCCGGGCTGACGGGAGTGTTGTTGATGTCCGTGAGGGTGGCTGCCAGTTCCGGGGATGATTCTTCCGCGATGTGTTCAATGAGGCAGCGTATCAGCGTCTTCGGAATGGAGCAGTTGACCGCGTACATGGACATGTGGTCCCCATTGTAGGTGCTCCATCCCAGGGCAATTTCCGACAAGTCCCCTGTTCCCACGACCAGCCCCCCGGTTTTATTGGCCAAATCCATCAGAATTTGCGTGCGTTCGCGGGCCTGGACGTTTTCATAAGTGGTGGTTCGTTCGGCAGGATCGTGCCCGATGTCGGCGAAGTGCCGGAGGCAGCATTCCGAGATGGGGATTTCCCGAAGTTCCACGCCCAGAAGGCGGCACATGGTTACGGCATTGTCATGGGTTCTGTCCGTGGTGCCGAAACCGGGCATTGTCACGGCCAG
>ULUE01009326.1_pt1 | contig 27177 bp, 31 predicted proteins | sample 1958211 | NCBI WGS metagenome assembly ULUE01 (sample SAMEA4835752, study PRJEB28245) | human gut metagenome | biome: gut microbiome; material: fecal sample | place: Denmark | collected 2008 | reverse complement strand
GAGTGTCGGGACGAGCCGTCGGAGCATATCGGTTGCCGTGCGGGCAGCACCGCATTTTGGATAGATTGGAACGGCGGTATGAGCGCCTGCGGAATGATGCCGCTCACGGCGGCAAATGTCCGAGAGGTCGGCTTTGACGCAGCTTGGACTGCGGTGAGGAGCGCAACGCAAGAGATACTGCTGCCGCCTAAATGCACCGCCTGCGCAAGCCGTGACGTGTGCATGATGTGCGCCGCCTCCTGCTACTGCGAGACGGGCAGCTTCTCAAAGGAGCCGAAGTACCTGTGCCGCAGAACGGAGGAGCTTATAAGGCTCAGCGCCGAGGAGATCGCAAAAAGGAGAGAAGAAAATGAAAGCAAATCCTGAGTTTATATCGAGGGACATAGCGGGGGAGACCGTGCTTGTTCCCGTCGGCACGGCGGCAAAGCGCTGCGGCGGACTTATCGCCTGCAACGAGGTCGGCTCTTTTATTTGGCACCGCCTTGAAAACGAGTGCAGCATGGAGGAGCTTTGCAACGCCGTCCTTGCGGAGTTTGAGGTGTCGCCTGAGACCGCAATGGCGGACACGAAGGAATTCGTCGGAAGGCTCAAAGAGCTCGGTGCGATAATCGGATAAAGCAAAACGTCCGAACACCCCGGTGTTCGGACGTTTTTCAACTGACGGAATCCAAACCCCTGTCGGCTTTGACGGGTGGATTTTCGCCTGTCAGCTTATTAAAAAACATCCCGCCGAAGGCTTTCGGCGGGATGTGAGTTTTTTTGCTTATCTGAACATCTCTACGGGGATCTGATTTACAAAGTTCTGCTGACCTGCGGTGTTGTGGTGGATGCCGTCGGGAGTCTGATCGGGGATCAGAGCGTATGCATCGTCTGCGCTGTGCATTGCGCTGAGGTCAATGAAGCCGTCGGCGGGAGCTTCGTTTTCAAGCCACTCATTGAGCTGGAGACGGATAGCGTCGATCTCCTCGGTCCACTGAACGTCGTCGCCTCTGCCGAACACGTTGCGGGTGTAGCCCTTCCACGGGGTGATCTCGCAGAAGTAGATCTCAACGCCCTGAGCGTGTGCCATGTCGATGAGCTGCTGATAGCCCGCTACCATCTCCTCAAAGGTGACGGGGGTGAGCTTGTCGGCCTTGGAAGCGCAGTAGGGGTGAACGATGTCGTTGATGCCGAGCTTTACGATGACGTACTTAACGCCGTCCTGAGACAGAACGTCTTTCTGGAAGCGGTCAACGCCCGCCTCGCCGAGGAGGTTTGCGGTAGCGCCCACACCGTTTGCGATAAGGCGGTTGCCCTTGATGGCTTCCTGAGTTACACTGACATCATTTATGCCGTTTGCACGCAGCTTTGCGGCGAGCATACGGGGAATCTCGTTTGCAAGGGTGGAGTCGCCGAAGAATACGCAGACGTCGGTGTCCTTTGCCGCCATAACGTCCATTCCGACGAGTGCGGGGATGATCTCATAGGAGCCGGAGTCGGCTTCGTACTTGAGCTTTATGCCGGTGAGCATATTGTTGATGCGGGTCTGATTGCCGACGGCGACATAGGAGTCGGCACCGATAAGACCGATGGTGCGCATGACGTTGATGCCCCTGTAGTATGCGGTGACTGCAAGGCTCTCGCCTGCGGTGACATTGATCGCAACAGGATCGGAGGTGATGACCTGACCTGCGGGGATAGTCACACGGGTCTTGCCGCCGAAGGTAACGGTCACACGGGTGCTGCCGTCAACCTTCTTGTGGTTGTCGGGGTCTGCCTTCGCGACGTTGCAGGCGGATATGGTCAGGGGAAGATTGCCGAACTCGTTGGAGAAGGTAAGACGAACCGCAGAGCCGCTTGCCGTGGGCTGAATGACAACACGGGAAGTGACGAGGGATACGGGAACGCCGAGCTTGTCCAGCACGCCGAGATCGTTGAGGCTTGCGCTTATGGGGCTGGTGCTCCATGCGCTGACCCATTTGCCGTCCTCGTTGACGGTCGTGGTTTCGTCCTTCTTAAAGAAACCCGCACCTGCAGTGGTGGGGATAAGCGTGACGACAAAAAGAAGAACAAGTGTCAGGCTTATAAGTTTTTTAACTTTTTTCATGTTTCCTCCAAAGCTTTAAATATTTAAAAAAGGCTTCGGGTAAAATAATAATTTGCTGTAAACAAATTGTCAATAATTTATTTCAAAAAAATTTAAAATTTTCTCAACTTTTTGGAGGAAGTGTGAAATTTTTATGTACAGATTGAATTTTGCCCCGCCAAGGTGTATAATCTCCACAAATTCTCCGTTCGGGAGGTCCATATGAGCGAAGGAAACAAAAGGGACGCCGTCGCCCCGGAAAGCAAGGCGCAGGATACTAAAAAAACTTCAAAGGGCAAAAAAACGGCTCTTATCACAGTTGCCGTCATAGTCGGGCTTTTGCTGCTTTTGGTCTCCGCATTCTTCATACTCCGGGCGATAGGCAAGAGCAGCATGACGAGCGACGGCAGCTCCGTCGATTTTTCGAATGTCGACAGTGCGGAGCTTACCGACGAAGGCTATGTCCGCTACAACGGAAAGCTGTATAAATATAATGATGAGATAAGCTGCATCCTGCTCATGGGCGTAGACGACTACGAAAAGGGCGACGGATCAGAGCCGCATCAGACGGACGTAAACGTCCTTGCGGTGCTTGACCCGGTGAACGAGAAAATCAGCCTTATCGCAATTTCCAGAGACGCCATGTGCAACATGGAGATATACGACATCGACACGGGTGAGTTCGAGGGCATGGCAAAGGCTCAGCTTGCGCTTGCGTACAGCTACGGCGGCGGAGGCGAAAAGAGCTGTGAGCTTACGGTCAATGCGGTGTCGGACCTGTTCTTCGGCATCGAGATCCCGGCGTATGCGTCCATATATCTCGACGGTCTGAGCGAGATCGTCGACAGCGTGGGCGGCGTTGACGTGACGCCCGTGACCAGCTTCGGCAGATTCACCAAGGGAGAGACGGTGCGCTTAAAGGGCGGACTCACCGAGGCGTACATCAGACCGAGAGAGTACACGCTTCAGGGCAACAGCGAGCGTATGCAGCGTCAGAACCAGCTTCTTCGGGGACTTGTGCAGAAGGCGCTGAGTGTTGCGAGGACCGACCCCACGCAGGTAATCGACATATACGGCAGCGTGAGCGACAACGTCGAAACGAGCCTCGGTCTTGCGATGATGGTGTACCTTGCCGATGCCGCAGCCGACATGAGCTTCGACGGCAATATCTACACCGTGGAGGGCGAAGCCGTCATGGGAAAACAGCAGCATGCGGAGTTTTATGTCGATGAGGACGCACTTTTTGAACTTGTGCTGGACATATTTTACATCCCAGTCAAAGAGTAAAGCGTATATTTGTGAAAAATGTATAGTTGCATTTTGTTATAATATAGTGTAATATTATTTCGTAATAATGTATTATCATAAGTGTGATTATGTATAACGGAGGAATCCAAATGAAAAAGTTGGTAAGCATCCTTTTGATTCTTGTTTTAGTATTCTCTCTGAGCTGCGTTGCTTTTGCGGCGAATGATACCGTAATAAGCCCCGAACACGGAAATACCGATCCCGGTACCGATGACCCCACTCCCGGTCCTCAGACCGGCGACACCGGTGCGATCTACTGGGTCATTGCAGCCGCTGTGCTGGCACTGGGTACTGCGGTTTTCTGCGGTCGCAAGCTCATCGTAAACAAGTAATTTGATCGAAGCAAAAAACTCCATGGCTGCGATAAGGCTTGCCGTGGAGTTTTTTGCGCTTTGAGGACTAAGATGGAAAATAAGAAAAAAAGCAAAAAGACCTTGTATGCGATCCTGCTTGCGGTCGCACTCTTGGTGCTGGCTTTTTGCGCATGGTATATAATAAGCTACGTCGTCGCCGAGAACACGGGGAGCAGGATCAGCAAGAGCGGTCCCGGCGAGAACGTCAATACCGACATACACGCAGCGTCGGTCGAGAACCCCGTTGACTTTGCGGCGCTCAAGGAGATAAACCCCGACATATACGCATGGGTCTGCGTTCCGGGAACCAACATCAGCTACCCGGTGCTTCAGCGTGAGGGGGATGACGATTATTACATCCGCCGTGCAGAGGACGGCTCCCACTACACCGGAGGCTGCATATTCAGTGAGGACATAAACAGGCGTGACTTTTCCGATACGGTGACGGTGCTGTACGGGCATAACCTCAACTCAGGCAAAATGTTTGCGCAGCTTAACCGCTTTGCCGACGCAAACTTCTTCGAGAAAACGAGGTACATCGTCGTGTACACTCAGGATAAGGAGCTTATCTACGAGATATTTGCCGCAACGCCGTATTCGTATGCGCACATACTGAAAAACTTCGACATGGACAGCACCGAGGGCTTTTACAAGTTCTTCGGGAGCGTTATGTATAAGAAAAACGTGAAGGCAAATTATCTTGACGATTACACGCTCAGCTTTTCGCAGGACAGGGTGCTTATCCTCTCGACCTGCCTTCAGGGGAACAATCATCAGCGCTACCTCGTAATGGGCAGGCTGATCGCCGATATTCCCTGTGAATAAAAGTGTTGACAAAAGTCGTTTGAGAGAATAATATTGTCACATAGCAAATAGGGGGGCTGGGTTTTTCCCGGCTGAGACGGAGGTAATTGAACCTCTGCCACCCTTGAACCTGATCCGGGTAATGCCGGCGTAGGAAACGAAAATTTAACTCAATCGTTTTCCTATGACCGCATTGCAGAGCAATGCGGTTTTCTTGTTAAGGAGGAGAAACAATGCAAAAGAACAAAACACTGTCTCTCGTGGAATGTGCGGTTATGATCGCACTTGCCACGGTACTGAGCATGATCAAGCTTGCCGAGCTTCCTTACGGCGGTTCGATAACGATCGCTTCCATGCTGCCGATAGCCATTATCGCCTACCGCAGAGGTATGGGGTGGGGACTCGGCTCGGCGTTCGTCTACGGCGTCATTCAGCAGCTTTTGGGACTCAACTCGCTTTCCTATGTCACCACATGGCAGAGCATCGTTGCGGTCATACTTCTTGACTACATCGTCGCATTCACGGTCGTCGGTTTTGCGGGCATATTCAGAAACAAGATAAAGAGCCAGGCGGTAGCGCTCACTCTCGGCTGCGTTTTCGTGTCTGTGCTTCGCTACATCTGCCACGTTATTTCCGGCGCAACGGTATGGGCGGGACTGTCGATACCCACTCAGGCGGCGCTTTCCTACTCCTTCGTTTACAATGCGACCTATATGCTGCCCGAAAGCATCATCCTTGCGGTGTCTGCGGCATACATCGGCTCCGTCATCGACTTCAGGAGCGACAAGCTCAAGAGGATCGTACACAGCGGCAGCGAGGCATACTCTCCCGTTATCAGCATTGTTGCGGGTCTTGTCGCCGCCGGCGGTGTAATATATGACGTCGTCGAGGTGTTCTCTCACCTTCAGAATGCCGAGAGCGGTGAGTTCGACATCACCGGGCTTGCTGGCGCAAACTGGACTGCGGTCATAGCGGTCACGGCATCGGCAGCGGTCGTTGCGGTGCTGCTCATTATGGTGAATAAGGTCTTTAAAAAAGGCAAAACCGCATAAAAAACTGTTGACACCGGCAGAGCTGTCAGTATATAATAAGCTTCCGATGCTTTGAGCATCGGAAGCTTATTCATTGTCAACTGCTTCGGCGCAGTAGCGCCGATGTTGAGTATTAAATCTGAAAGGAGTGCAGAGATATGCTTCGTACTTATCAGCCCAAGAAGCGCCAGCGCAAGAAAGAGCACGGCTTCCGCAAGAGAATGGCAACCGCAAACGGCCGCAAGGTCCTCGCCCGCCGCAGAGCAAAGGGCAGAGCAAAGCTCAGCGCCTGATCGGAACCGTTGATCGGAAATGCGAAAAATCAATATTTTTAGGGCGGAGCGATCCGCCCTTTAGGTGTTTGTGCATTTCCGCATCTTGACGTTTATCGGGGTGAAAGATTTGGACGCAAGAGTCAGTCTCAAAAAGAATTTCGAGTTCCGGCGGCTGTATACAAAGGGCAAAAGCGCCGTGACGCCGTTTGTCGTCGTGTATTGCAGACGAAACGGACAAGGCTGCAACCGCCTTGGCTATACGATATCGACAAAGCTCGGCAAGGCCGTGGTGAGAAACCGTGTGCGCCGCCGTCTGCGTGAGATATACCGTCTCAACGCACACAGACTCAAAAAGGGCTATGATATAGTTATAGTTGCGAGGGGTCGCTGCGTTGACGGCGATTATTACAAGATGGAGTCGGCGTTTTTGAAGGCGTGCTCCGAACTCGGACTTACAATTGAAAAGGAGACGGTATGAAAAAGCTCCTAATTGCTGCGGTGCGCTTTTATCAGCGGAACATTTCTCCGCTTCGCCCGCCCTGCTGCCGATTCAGCCCGACCTGCTCTCAGTACGCACTTGAGGCGCTGGAGAAGTACGGCGCTTTAAAAGGCGGTTGGCTCGCCCTTAAACGGATTTCAAGATGCCACCCTTTCCACATCAGGAAGCAAAACTATTTCGACCCCGTACCGTGACGGGGAATACTGTCAAGGAGTAACCGAATGGGATTTTGGGATTATGTAGTTTGGCCCTTTGCCAGACTGCTTGAGATTCTGTACAATCAGACTCATAATTACGGTATAGCCGTAATCCTGTTTGCGTTCGTGGTCAACCTTATTCTGCTGCCATTTATGGCAAAGAGTAAGAAGAGCATGATGCGCACTACCCGCTTCCAGCCCCGCTTAAAGGAGTTGGAGGAGCGCCATAAGGGAAATCAGCAGAAGTACCAGGAAGAGGTCATGAAGCTTTACCGTGAGGAAAAGATAAGCCCCATGTCCGGCTGCCTGTGGTCGCTGCTGCCGTTCCCGATCCTGATAGCGCTGTACAGCGTTATCCGTCAGCCACTTGAGCGCATGATGGGACTCAGCGGGAGTCAGGTCAGCACCATTACCAAGTGGGTAACGAAAAACCTCAACTTCAGCGCCGACGGCTGGGGTTCCTATAAGGAGATCGGTATATCCGACGCCATCCACAATAACTGGGACAAGGTCGTAGATGCGATCGGCGATTTCGGCGGGAAGCTTATGGACCTCGATTACAGCTTCCTCGGCATAAACCTCGGAACCATTCCCGACTTCAAGATCTGGAATTACTTCGACAAGGGTTCCGATGTGCTGCTGCCTGCTATCGGACTGTTCCTCATCCCGGTTATCGCAGCCTTCCTTTCGTGGGCTTCCATGAAGGTCAGCCAGTGGAACAATCCTCAGCCTGCAATGGGCAACGCCGCAAGCTCCATGAAAATGATGAACTTTATGATGCCCATAATGTCCATCTGGATCTGCTTTGTTATGCCTGCGGCACTGGGTGTTTACTGGATCGCAAACAGCATCTTCGGCATGGCGAGAGACTTTGCCCTCACTAAGCACTATAAGAAGAAGCTGGACGCAGAGGATGCGGAGCGCCTTGCCCGTGAAAAGGAAAAGGCGGACGAGATCGAGCGCCGCCGTCTTGAGACGGAGAAGCTCCGTTCCGAGGGTGCGACCACCCGCAACAAGAACAGCAGCAAGAAGAATGTCCAGGCTCAGCAGAAGCAGGCTCAGGAAGAGCGCCGTGCAGCCGTAGAGAAAGCGGAGCGTTCCGCAAAGCGCAGCCGCATGGGCATAGAGGAGGCAGAGGTAAGTCCCTCGCAGGTCGGCAATCGCCGCTACGCAAGAGGTCGTGCCTATGACCCCGACCGCTTCGGCACCGCATTCGTGCAGGAGACCGATGAGGCGGAGCGCATCCCCGAGCTGGACGAGACCGAAGAAAACACCAAGCATAATACTGGAGAATGATAATATGATAAAGTCTTTGGAAATGCGAGGACGCACCGAAGATGAAGCTATCGCCGCAGCTTTGAAGGAGCTGGGACTTGACCGTGACGACGTTTCCGTTCAGGTCGTCGAAAGGGCAAAGTCCGGGTTCCTTGGCATCGGCGCTTCACCGGCGGTGATCCGAGTTGAATACGAAGCGCCCGACGAGCCTGTCGAGGAGGTCGAAAAGACCGAAGCGGCAGCACCCGTTACAGCTTCGACCCCCGCAGCGGACGAGCCTGCGGAGGAATGTGCGGACTACAAAGCGATCAGAAGCTTCCTTTCCGGACTGCTTGAGCGCATGGGAACCGAAGCCAAGATCGAGATAAGCCCCCGTGACAAGGGTGTCAACGTCAACCTTTCCGGCCCGAACATGGGTGCGGTCATAGGTCGCCGGGGCGAGACCCTCGATGCGATACAGCATCTTACGAATTACGTTGTGAACCGCAGCAGTGAAAAGCATATGCACATCAGCGTCGATGCCGAGAGCTACCGTGCAAAGCGTGAGGAGTCTCTCGTGCGTCTTGCGGAGAAGATGGCTGCAAAGGTCATCAGATATAAGCGCAGCATGGCTCTTGAGCCGATGAATTCCTACGAGCGCCACATTATTCACACCGCCCTTCAGAATTACGAGGGCGTAAGCACCAGCTCCACCGGTACAGAGCCTAACCGCCGTGTCGTCGTGTCCTACGACAGACCGCAGCAGCAGAACGGCGGAAACAAGCCGCAGAGCCGTGAGTGGGCATAAAAATCAACTGTGAGGTAATGAAAAATGACATTTGATAAGATTCGTGAGCTTCTTGCACAGCAGTTTGAAGTATCCGCCGACAGCATCTCGATGGAAACCAATATCGTTGATGACCTCGGAGGCGATTCCCTTGACGTCGTTGATCTTATAATGTCCGTTGAGGAAGAGTTCGGCATCTCCATTCCCGATGAGGACGCCGTTGAGCTGTCCACGGTCGGAAAGATCGTTGAGTACATCGAAAAGCAGCAGTAATTTAAAACATGAAAAAACGCAGGCGCCTTGCGGCACCTGCGTTTTTCGTATGTCTATCAGAAATGGAATTCCTTCTGCATGAGCATATCGGGAGTGATGTTCTTGTTGTGATAATGCTTTCTGCGCTGGGTGACCTTGCCCATGTTGATGGAGCCGGTGGGGCAGAGCTGGAGACAGCCGAGGCACTGGATGCAGTTGTCGCCGAAGCTCGGATGACCGTCCTTTATCGTGATATTGCCCTGGGGACAGAGCTTTGCGCACTGACCGCAGCTTACGCAGGTGTCGGTGCAGACGGTGAGCTTCTGAGCCTTGAGCTTGGCAAGCGTCGGCCATACGGAGCTTTCGAGCGCATTTATGAGCATCTTGGGAGGAGCCTTCTTCGTTTTGCCCGCCTTGACGTCGACTGCGACCTGCTTTGCAAGTCTCTCGCTGCGCTTCTGCGCAAGTGCGGGGGTGAGGGGCGGCATCATCAGAAAATGCGGGAAGAGCCAAATGCAGCTGCACTGGTGGGAGATACCCGTCCAGTAGCTCAGCGGATGGATGGCGTTGAGCTTATCGAGTCCGCAGCCGGGATAGCCGGCGTAGCTCACGACGCCGAAGGTGTATGTGTCGATGCCGATGTGTATGCTCTTGAGATAATCCTCGACCATGCCGGGCAGACCGCCGCCGTAGCAGGGAAAAACAAAGCCTACACGCTTGTACTCGGTCGCATCGGTCTTGGAGGGGAAGGAGCGCATCATAACGATGTCGGTGTCTCCCAGCTCTTTTGCGATGTTCATGGCAATGTCGAGACAGTTGCCGGTGCCGGAATAGCAATAAATAATGTTTTCAGCCATGGTGTAGCCTCCTGTATGTTTTATACGGGTGTATTGTACTACAAAAAAACTTATGATACAATAGTACCGCAAAAAATAAAACAAAGGTGATGGATATGTACCACATCAAGCAGGACAAGAGAGCCAAAGCCTCGGTCGAGCTTATCTGTGCGGGGCTTGCGGAGTGCCTCCGGGAAAAGCCCTATGACAAGATCAGCATAAGCGACGTTCAGCGGGCCTCGACCGTGAGCCGCTCGACCTTTTACCGCAACTTCGACTGCCTTGACGACGTGCTTGCGCTCATGTGCGACAACTGCTTTGCGGAGGCGTTTGCGCACGGGGAGAGGGATCTGCGCAAGGCGGTGTTTGAGTATTGGTTTCGCAACTCCGAGCTGCTTGAGGCGCTGGTGAGCATACGCCGCACCGACATTCTGTTTGACAGCTTCCGCCGCTCCGCCGCCGGGCTTGAGGTCACAAAGCGACTGATTAAGGATTCCGACACCTACGATTACTTCATATCCATAATCGCCTCCGTCATCATGGGCATACTTGTAACGTGGGTAGAGCACGGACGAAAGGAGAGTCAAAAGGAGCTGCAAAAGCGGCTCATAAGCAGCTTTACCGCAATGCTGAAGCTCGGTATACTATAATAAAAAGCTCCGCCTGCGGGCGGAGCTTTAAAACGGGTTTGGATACGCCCCTTACGCTTAGTCAACTTCAATGGTGTTGATGTTGTGGCGCTTGGGCTTTGGTCGGAACTTAACGCCGGAAACGAGTCCGACTGCCGCAAACAGCGTAACGATGGACGAGCCTCCGTAGCTGAAGAATGGGAGCGTGATACCGATAACGGGGGTGATGCCCATGCACATTCCGATGTTTATAAATGTCTGGAAGGCGATCGCCGCAGCAACGCCGTAGCAGATGAGCATACCGAAGTTGCTGCCGCACCTTGTCCCGATAACGCAGCAGCGGATGATGATAAACATCAGCAGCGCAATGACAACGAGGCAGGCGATCATACCCATCTCCTCACCGATCGAGGCGAAGATACAGTCGGTGTGTCGTGCGTCGATGTTCAGCGAGCCGTTGCCGTAGCCGACACCGTCCCAGCGCCCCGCCTCCATCGCCTGAATGGTGCGGTTTGCCTGCCAGCGGATGCCCTCGCCCGTGGGGTCTATCGTGGGATCGTAGGGAACGAGGATGCGGTTTCGCTGGTACTCCTGAAGCACGTTGTTCCAAAGTATCGGTGTCGCAGCGGCAGTCGCCGCAGCGCCGATGCCGATCCAGTACCACGCAAGTCCGCCCGCTATGAGCATGACGATGAATATCGCAAGGAATATGACCGCCGAACCCATGTCCTTCGATGCCACCATGATTATGACGAACAGAGCCGCCCAGTGCGCCGCAAGAAGTACGACGGACTTGGGCTTGTTGAGGATCTTTTGCTCTTTGTAGTTTGAGATCTGCTTTGCCAAAAGCACGATAAACACGACCTTGACGACCTCCGTCGGCTGAACGCCGATGCCGAGGAAGCGGTACCATGCACGGTTGCCGGTGCCGTCGTCGTGACCGAATGGAATAAGACCGAGTATTAATATTGCGCTCAGGATACTGAGCGGGAGCCACTGCTTTGCGATGACGTCGGGGTCAATGATCGTAAATATAAAAAACGCAACGAGACCGAGGAACAGTGAGAAGGTCTGAACGATGATATATTTGCCGGAGCCGATGCTCGCCGTTGCGCTGCTTATGGCGATTATGCCGAATACGGAGGATATGACGCAAACGATAAGAAGCAGAATGTCGGCCCGCTTAAAGAATTCTTTTATGAGTGAGCGCCTGTTCGTGAGGGTCACCGCCTTTCGGGAAAATGCTCGTTTTCACAAAATCGAACCGTGTATATGCAGCATTTTAGCACATAATTGCTCTTTACGCAATGATGCAATCTGTGGTATAATTCATTTTCAGGAAAACATTTTGTTAATTCGGGAGGGAAGGTCTTGCAGACATACATAACTCACAGTGAAGCCGAGACCGAGGCTCTCGGTGAAAGCTTCGCCTCGAAGATCGCAGACGGTACCGTCATTGCGATGTACGGAGACCTCGGCGCAGGCAAGACCGCATTCGTGCGGGGGCTTGCGAGGGGCATGGGGCTTAGCTGCCGTGTGTCAAGCCCGACCTTTACCATAGTCAACGAATACGAGGGCGAGCGGGAGCTTATCCACTTTGATATGTACCGCCTCGGCTCGTCGGACGAGCTGTTTGACATCGGCTGGGAGGACTACCTCGCAAGGGGCGCCGTCTGTGCCGTCGAATGGAGCGAAAACGTTGACGATGCGTTTTTCGGCGACGAAATGATTTTAACCATCGAAAAGCTGTCCGATACGGACAGAAAGATCACCGTAAAGGAGGGACGGAAAAAATGCTGATACTTGCGCTCGAATCATCCGCAAAGGCCGCTTCCGTCGCTCTCGTGCGTGACGGTGAGCTTGTCGCTCAGTACAGCCAGTGCTGCGGTCTCACTCACAGCCGCACCCTGCTCCCCATGCTTGAGGACATGATGAAAAATTCGGGTATTGATCTTAATGAGCCGGACCTTATTGCCGTTGCGCAGGGACCCGGCTCGTTTACCGGAATAAGGATCGGAGTGTCAACGGTCAAGGGGCTTGCGTGGTCACTTGAAAAGGACTGCGTCGGAGTGTCGACGCTTGAGGCTATGGCGTGGCACGGCGTCGCCGCCGGTGGGCTTATCTGCCCGGTGATGGACGCACGCAGAAATCAGGTCTACAATGCGCTTTTTGATATAGATAACGGTGTTCCCCGGCGGCTGACGGAGGACAGGGCAATTTCGCTTGAGGAGCTTTGCGCTGAGCTTAAAGGCGACGGCAGAGTACCGCTTCTCGTCGGCGACGGTACGGAGGTCTGCGCAAAATTCTTTGACGCTGCGGGACAGCCTTACCGCAAAGCTCCGGGCAACCTCGTTTCGCAGAGCGCATGGGGCGTTGCAATGGCGGCAAGCGACAAAGAGCCGTGCAGCGTCCACGATCTGCTCCCCGTGTATCTCAGACTCAGCCAGGCCGAGCGGGAGAGGCAGGAGCGTATGTATACAAGGCCGGACAGCCGGCAATGAATATATAAGCGCCGATCAGGTGCGGAACAGAAAAGGAGATTTACTATGAGCAAGGTATGCGTATTCGATCATCCCCTTATACAGCACAAGCTGTCCATTCTGAGAGAAAAAAGTACGTCGGTCAAGGAATTCCGTGAGCTTATCTCGGAGATCGCAATGCTGATGTGCTACGAAGCCACAAGAGATCTTCCTCTTGAAGAGGTCGAGATCGAAACTCCCGTTGCCAAGGCAAAGGTAAAGCGCATATCCGGCAAGAAGCTTGCCATAGTTCCCATACTCCGCGCAGGTCTCGGCATGGTCGACGGCATGGTCAGCATGATGCCCAACGTCAAGGTCGGACACATCGGACTTTTCCGTGACCCGGAGACCCTCGAACCCGTGAAGTACTACTACAAGATGCCGCCCGACATCGAGGAGCGCGACGTCATCGTGGTCGATCCCATGCTCGCCACCGGCGGCTCCGCCTCCGCAGCGATTCAGTTTTTGAAGGACGACGGCGTAAAGCACATAAAGCTCATGTGCATCATCGGCGCACCCGAAGGCGTGCAGCGTATGCAGGAGGATCACCCCGACGTCGATATCTTCGTTGCGGCTCTTGACGAGCGCCTCAACGAACACGGCTATATCGTCCCAGGACTCGGCGACGCCGGCGACAGAATATTCGGCACAAAGTAAATCGAAAAATACACCGAAGCGGGCAAATAACCGCTTCGGTATTTTTACGTTGAGATTTGCGGCGCCGTAAGGTAAAATGACGGCAAACGGAGGTGCGTGATGATATACACGACTGAGTATGCTTCGCCCTTGGGCGTTATGACCCTTTCCTGCGACGGGGAAGCCGTCACGGGAGCGTGGTTTAACGGTCAGCGATACTTCGGGAGCGTTCTGCCGAAGGAGAGCGAGAAAAAGGAGACCCCGCTTCTTCGGGACGCAAAGCGTTGGCTGGACGTTTACTTTTCCGGGCGTGAGCCGGACTTCCTGCCGCCGCTGCGCTACGATCAAACGCCGTTCCGCAAGGCGGTTTGCGATATTATGTTAACCATACCCTACGGCAAGACCATGACCTACGGAGAAATTGCGGAGATCATTGCAGGGCAGCGTGGGGTCGAAAAGATGTCCGCACAGGCGGTCGGCGGTGCGGTGGGGCATAACCCGATCTCGCTGATGATACCCTGCCACCGTGTGGTGGGGACGAGCGGCAGTCTGACGGGCTACGGCGGCGGTATCGAGCGCAAGGTTCGGCTCCTTGAGCTTGAGGGCGTCGATATGAGCGCCTTTTTCGTCCCGAAAAAGGGACCGCTCTGTAAGCCGAAAAATACAAAAACGGTGCTGTTTTAAGTAAACAGCACCGTTTTTACTTTATTATATTACTTGCGCTCTCTGACGCTGCCGTCGGCGTTAAACAGGGGAAGGCTGTTCAAAACGATGATATCGTCTCTGCCTATGGCGTCGCCCTCTGCGAGGACCGCCATCTTGCCGACGATAACGCCGCCTGCCGCCTTGACAAGCTCCTCCATTGCGTGCAGGGACTCGCCGGTGGAGATAACGTCGTCCACGATGAGTATGCGCTTGCCCTTCATCAGCTCCGCATCGGCAACGTCGATAACGAGCTTCTGAACGGACATGGTGGTGATGGACTTGACTGCGACCTCGAAAACGCCGCTCATGTAAGCCTTGGGACCCTTGCGGGCGAGAAAGTACTTCTCGGCTCCGCTCTGGCGGGCCATCTCGTAGAGGAGGGGAATGGACTTGGCTTCGGGTGCGATGATGTAATCGTATTCGGGGGCACGCTTTAAAAGCTCCGCTGCGCAATGCACGGTCAGCTCAACATCACCGAACATGACAAAGGCTCCGATATACAGCTCATCGGTGACCTTGCAAAGGGGAAGCTCACGCTTTAGCCCGGCGATGTCCATTTCGTAAGTCATTTTAAATCTCCATTCTGCCGCAGATTCGGCGGCGGATACCGCTGTATACGGCAGCGGCGACCGAAATCAAAACAGAATATATTTTACAATAATAATTTAAAAAATCAATAGCAGTCATAAAGTTTTTACATTTGTTTTTGTACACAGCGGTGTTTTTGATGCCCTGCACTTTCCGTGAGGGTGTAAAGCGACTTGACACGGAGGTAAATTTCGCATTAAGAAAGCGGCGAAGAGTGTCAAATAACAGTATGGAATAAATTCCAAAATACGGCATAGACAGCAAAATTCACAACAGCCATGAACTTTTTTTGTACAAAATCACGGGAAAGAGGGAGGGAGGCTCGTAAGTTTATTATTTAACAGCGAAAAACTATTGCGAAAATTGTGAATATAGTGTAAAGTCAATTTATAAATTTGACGGTTTGGTTAACAAAACGCAATCGTCGGTTTTCCGTGATGTGTTGCACGGGTATCTCAGCAAAATTAAAAAAGGAGAGAAAGTAATGGAAAACACAAATCGTGAAGGGTTTGGTTCCAATTTTGGCTTTATCATGGCTGCTGTCGGATCCGCAGTCGGTTTGGGCAACATTTGGGGCTTCCCGTACAAGATGGGCTTAAACGGCGGCTTTGCATTCCTGCTCATCTACCTCATTCTCGCAGCATTCGTAGGTCTTGCAGTTATGGTCGGTGAGCTGGCGATCGGCCGCAGCACCGGCATGAGCCCCATAGCGGCATACCGCAAGATCAGCAAGAAGTTCACTTGGCTGGGCTACATGGCAGTTATCTGCCCGTTCCTGGTCCTCTGCTTCTACATGGTCCTCGGCGGCATGGTCATGCGTTATGCATGCAGCTACCTCGTCGCAATGTTCGGCGGCGACATCTGGGGCGTTGAAGATATCTCCACCTTCTTCGGCGCCTTCCGTATAAACGGTGTTCAGATGGTTCTTTGGACCGTCATCTTCATTGCGATCAACACCGCTATCGTCTGCGGCGACGTAGGCGGCGGTATCGAGAAGTTCTGCAACATCGGTATGCCCTGCCTCTTCGTCATGCTCATCGTCATCATTGTTTACGTTGCTGTTCAGCCCGGCGCAATGGGCGGCTACCAGTTCATGTTCGGACTCAACATTGATCCTCTGAAGAAGGACTTCCTCGGCGTTCTCAAGACCGCAGCAGGTCAGATGTTCTTCTCCCTGTCCCTCGGCATGGGCGCAATCATCACCTACGGCTCCTACCTGAGCAAGAAGGAAAGCATCCAGAAGAACGCAGTTATCATCGTTATCATGGACACCCTCGTTGCTATCATGGCCGGTATGATCGTTATGCCCGCTTGCTACGCATTCCTCGAGGGCAACACCACCGGCGGCCCCGGCCTCCTCTTCGCTTCCATGCAGATGGTATTCCACAACATGGGCGGCTTTATCGGAGACCTCATGGGATTCCTGTTCTACTTCCTCGTTTTCATCGCAGCAATCTCCTCCTCCATGTCCCTGCTTGAGGCGATCACCTCCACCAAGATCGACAACGACATCGCAAAGGGCAAGGCTCCCAAGAGAAGAGTTACCGCTCTTGTTTTCTCCATCATCATCCTCATCTTCTGCCTCCCCACCGCACTTGACGGTATCGGCATGGGCACCGCAAACGGCGCTGCTCTGCCCACTCCGGGCGAGCTGCTCGGAATTGAGAATCCCTCCGGCTGGAGCGCAGACTGGCTTGACTTCTACGACATGCTCTCCGAGGGCATCCTCATGCCGCTCGGCGCAATGATCATGGCGTTTGCGATAGGCTGGATCTGGAAGATCGACATGGTCAAGGAAGAGATCGAAGCCTCCGGCACCAAGATGTGGGGCAAGACCTTCTTCAACATCTGCTACAAGTTCATTACCCCGATCGGCATGATCATCGTTCTCTACGGACAGATCACCAGCTACTTCGGCTAATTTACCAACACATACATAAAAAGGTCTGCTTCGGCAGACCTTTTTCTATACTAATATTATATAATAAAAGAAACCTCCCTTGGGAGGCTTCTTTTTTAATCCCTGTATTCAAATTCAAGATCGTAGATGCTTACGGTGTCGCCGTCGTGTATGCCCATTTGCTCCATGCGCTCATAAACGCCTGCCTCACGCAGCATACGGTCAAAGTACATCATGCTCTCGCTGTCGCCGAAGTTGACGGAGGACATGAGCCTCTGAAGCCACGGACCCTCGACGACCCAAACGTCGTCGTAGCGGGTGATCTCCAGCGCCTCGCTGGTGTCGATAACGGGTTCGGGGGGGACATAGTCCGCCTCAAAGCGTATGACGGGCGGGAGCGTTGCGAGCCTTGCTGCGGCAGCCTGCACGAGCTTGTGTATGCCGACGTGCGTCGCCGCACTAAGCTCAAAGAACTCAAAGCCCTTCGACTCGACGTAAGAGCGCAGACGCTCGATGTTGTCGCTTCCTTCCGGGATGAGGTCGCACTTGTTTGCGACGACTATCTGCGGACGGGCCGCCAGATCGGGGCTGTACTCGGAAAGCTCGGCGTTTATGGCGTCAAAGTCCGCAACGGGGTCTCTGCCCTCGCTGCCGGAGACGTCCACAAGATGGATGAGCAGACGGCAGCGGTCGATGTGCCGTAGGAAGTCGTGACCGAGACCTGCGCCCTCGGATGCGCCCTCGATTATGCCGGGGATGTCCGCCATGACAAAGCTCCTGCCCTCATCGACGTACACCACACCGAGGTTGGGGAACAGCGTCGTAAAGTGGTAGTTAGCGATCTTGGGGTGAGCCTTGCTCACGACGCTGAGCAGCGTGGATTTGCCCACGTTGGGGAAGCCGACAAGACCGACGTCGGCAAGCAGCTTCAGCTCAAGCGTAATGTCGTGCGATTCTCCCGGAAGACCGGGCTTTGCAAAGCGGGGGACCTGACGGGTGGGCGTCGCAAAATGCTTGTTGCCCCAGCCGCCTCTGCCGCCCTTTGCGACGACGTAGCGTTCGCCGTCGGACATATCGTGCATGATGGCGCCCGTTTCGGTGTCACGCACGAGGGTGCCTCTGGGAACCTTTATGATAAGACTCTCGCCGTCCTTGCCGGAGCAGCGCTTGCCTGAACCGTCGGCGCCGTTTGCCGCCGTATATTTTCTTTTGTAGCGAAAGTCCATAAGCGTTGACATATTGTCGTCAACGACAAAAACGACGTCGCCGCCCTTGCCGCCGTCGCCGCCGTCGGGACCGCCCGCAGCGACGTACTTTTCACGGTGGAAGGACACGGAGCCGTTGCCGCCGTTGCCGGCCTTGACGCTTATTCTCGCCTTGTCAACAAAGGATTGTGCCATGCGTATCGCTCCTTTCTTAAATGCTTGAAAGTTCTAATCAGCCTGCCAAAGAACTGAGAAAAAGTAGACGCAACAGATTAAAACTCAATACGCAGCGGGGGAGTTTGAGGGGGCAAGACCCGCCTCAAGTTGGATCATAGCCATCAAAAATGTCCGTGGGACTTTTTGACGAGCGTAGCGAGATTTTTCGTAAAGCGTGAGCTTTACGAAAAATGTGGCGTATTTTTTCAACGAGAAAAAAGTCATTAACTTTTTTCTCGTTGAAAAAATGCCGGACGTTTCGTCCGGCATTTTCAAAATCATTTACTGAGCGATGTCTTCGTAAACAGAGACCTTTTTGCGATCCTTGCCCATGCGCTCGAACTTCACCTTGCCGTCAATGAGGGCAAACAGGGTATCGTCCTTGCCTTTGCCTACATTGGTACCGGGGTGGATCTTAGTTCCGCGCTGCCTGACGAGGATGTTGCCGGCCAGAACGAATTGACCGTCCGCTCTCTTGGGACCAAGACGCTTTGACTCACTGTCACGGCCGTTCTTGGTAGAACCCATACCTTTTTTATGTGCCATTAAGGTTACACCTCCATAAGTCAAAATCAGTTGCGGAAATTATGCGTTGATGGTTTCGATCTGAACCTTGGTATAGGGCTGTCTGTGACCCTGAGTCCTGCGATAACCCTTTTTGGGCTTCATCTTGTAGACACGGATCTTCTTGCTCTTACCGTTCTTCAGAACGTTTGCGGAGACGCTTGCGCCCTCGATAACGGGAGTACCGAAAACGGAGCTTTCATCGTCGATGACTGCGAGGACACTGTCGAACTTAACGGTTTCGCCTGCCTCGGCGCAGAGCTTCTCGACAAAGATAACGTCACCCTCGGCGACACGGTACTGCTTACCGCCGGTAAGGATAACAGCATGCTTCATTGATGTTTCTTCCTTTCTTCAGGTCTCGCTCTCATAGGTGCGGGCACAGCCCGACTTCGACCCATTCAATGCGGCCTTGATAGCATACCACGAACAGCCTGTACTGTCAACGTTTTTCTTGGTTTTTGATGCAAAAAATCGCTTTACAATGTAAAATTTAATTGCAATTTTCGGTTTTACATTGATTTTACAATTTACCCTTGTCGCATTTTACGTTTATATAGTAATATTGCAGCATAAAGCATAGGAAGTGATCAAATGATATTCTGTGTTGAAGACGATGCGGGCATCCGTGACCTGATGATATATGCGCTCTGCTCTGCGGGTATGCAGGCGGAGGGCTTTGAGGACGGCGCCCGGCTCACCGAGGCGCTCTCGGAAAGACGGCCGGAGCTTATTATTCTCGATATCATGCTGCCCGGTGAGGACGGCATCAGCATACTAAAGCGCTTAAAGTCACGCAGCGCAACGTCGAGCATCCCGGTCATCATGGCTACGGCGAAGGGAACGGAGTACGACAAGGTCATAGGTCTTGACCTCGGTGCGGACGATTATCTTGCAAAGCCCTTCGGCATGATGGAGATGGTCTCCAGAGTCAAAGCGGTGCTTCGCCGCTGTTACCCCGACAGCGAAAAGCGCATACTCCGAAACGGTGAGCTTTCTATGAACCTCGGCGAGCATACCGTCACGGCTTCGGGAAAACGTGTCGTGCTGACGCTCAAGGAGTACGAGCTTCTGCGCAAGTTCATGGAAAACCCCGGTCGGGCATTTACGAGAGAGCAGCTTATGACGAGCGTTTGGGGCGATGAGTTCTACGGTGAAACGAGAACGGTGGATGTCCACATAGGAACGCTCAGAACGAAGCTCGGCGACTGCGGAGCGTATATCGAGACCCTGCGGGGCGTCGGCTATCGCATGGAGGAAAGACAATGACCAAACGTATCTTCAGAGCCATTTGCACGGTTGCGGCGATCGTTCTGCTTGCCTCGACGGTGCTTATAATGGGCATACTGTACGATTACTTTTCCGCAAGCAGGATGCAGCAGCTCCGTGACGAAACGGCGCTTGCGGCACAGGGTGCGGAGATAAGCGGCGAGAGCTTTTTTGACGGGATGTCCGCCGAAGACTTCAGAGTGACGTGGATAGCCCCCGACGGTACCGTTAAGTACGACAGCAGCAAGGACGCAAAGGAGATGGGCAACCACCTTGAGCGTGAGGAGGTGCGGGAGGCGCTTAAAAACGGCGTCGGCGAGAGCGAGCGCTATTCCGATACGCTGATGGAAAAGCAGCTTTACTGTGCGCAGAAGCTCTCGGACGGCAGCGTCGTGAGACTTTCAAATTCGCAGTATTCCGTGTTCACGCTGTTTATGAGCATGCTCACCCCGGTGCTTGTGGTACTTGCGGCGGCGGTGTGTGCGGCGCTTTGGATGGCGTCACGCTTGGCAAAGCGGATAGTAAGGCCCTTAAACGAGATGAACCCCGACGACCCGAACGAAAACGACTGCTACGAGGAGCTTGAGCCGTTGCTGCGGAAGCTCCGTGCGCAGCAGTACAGGATCGCAAAGCAGGAGCAGGAGCTGAGCAGCAAGCGCCGTGAGTTTGAAGCGGCGTCGAGGAACATGACAGAGGGCATCGTGCTTCTGTCCGACTCTGCTGAGGTCTTGAGCATAAACGAAGCTGCAAAGCGTCTTTTGAATCTCAGGACCGACGCAACGGGCAAAAAGATAACCGAGCTGTGCGAGGGCGAGGAGATACGAAGGCTCGTGTCCATGGCACAGAACGGCATACACGCCGAAGCCGTGCTGCCGCCGTCATACGGCAGCAGGCAGGTGAACGCAAGCCCCGTCATGTCGGAGGGCAAGCTCAGCGGCATCGTGCTTCTCATCTTCGACATAAGCGAAAAGGAGAAGGCGGAGCAGATGCGGCGTGAGTTCACCGCCAACGTATCGCACGAGCTGAAAACGCCGCTGCACACCATATCCGGCTGTGCCGAGCTGCTGCAAAACGGCATGGTGAAGCTGCAGGACATTCCGATGTTCGCCGAGAACATATACAACGAGGCGCAGCGGATGATAGCGCTTGTCGAGGACATCATAAAGCTTTCACGTCTCGACGAGGGTGCGGTGGACATGAAGCGTGAGCCTGTCGATCTGTACGCACTTGCGCAAAGCACCGTGGCGTCGCTGTCCCGTGCGGCGCAGGAGGCGGAGGTCGCCCTTGACCTTGAGGGCGAGAGCGTCGTCATCGACGGCATACCTCAGCTTTTGCAGGGCATTATATACAACCTCTGCGACAACGCCATAAAGTACAACAAAAAAGGCGGCAGCGTCCTTGTGAGCGTCCGCAGCGCAGACGGGAAGGCAACGCTCACGGTAAAGGACACCGGCATAGGCATCCCGCCGCAGCAGCAGGAGCGCATATTCGAGCGCTTCTACCGTGTGGACAAGAGCCACTCGAAGGAGGTCGGAGGAACGGGACTGGGGCTGTCGATCGTAAAGCACGCCGCAGCGCTGCACAATGCCTCGATTGAACTTCACAGCACCCCCGGCGAGGGGACCGAAATCAGCGTCAGCTTTTAAGCCGACGCTGATTTTACATTTTACATACATTTTACATACTGCCGATTACCGATTTGATGTTGAGCCTGTATTGTTTATATCAGTACGGAGCAATATATATAGATAGGGAAGGCAGTATATGGATATATTTGATTTTCTGAAAATGATAGGCGGGCTGTGCCTGTTCCTGTTCGGCATGAACGTGATGGGGCAGGCGCTTGAACGCAGAGCGGGGTCAAAGCTCAGAACGCTGCTCGGCAAAATGACGGGCAAGACGCTTACGGGCTTTCTCACGGGACTCGGCATAACGGCGATAATCCAAAGCTCGTCCGCAACGACGGTCATGGTCGTCGGCTTTGTAAATTCGGGACTTATGACCCTGCGGCAGTCGATCGGCGTCATCATGGGCGCAAACATCGGCACCACCGTGACGGCGTGGATACTGAGCCTCGGCGGTATCGACAGCGGCAACCTGTTTGTGCAGCTTTTAAAGCCCTCATCGTTTACGCCGGTGCTGGCGCTCGCCGGCATATGCCTGTATATGTTCAGCAAAAACAGCAAGAAAAACGACACGGGAATGATCCTCCTCGGCTTTGCGACGCTGATGTTCGGTATGGAGACCATGAGCGGAGCCGTTTCCGGACTGCGTGATGTGCCGGAGTTCAGGGAGTTGTTCTTAGCGTTTCAGAACCCCATTCTCGGCGTGCTTGCCGGTGCGGTACTGACGGCGATCATCCAGTCAAGCTCCGCATCGGTCGGCATTCTGCAGGCGCTGAGTTCCTCCGGACAGGTGAGCTACGGCGCTGCGATACCGATCATCATGGGTCAGAATATCGGCACCTGTGTTACCGCTCTCATATCCTGTGTGGGCGCAAACAAGAACGCAAAGCGTGCAGCCGTCATACACCTTTCCTTTAACGTTATCGGCACCCTTGTGTGCCTGACGCTGTTCTGCATCGTAAAGGCACTATTAGCCCCCGTTATCTTCAACGAGTCTGCGACGATGTACGGCATAGCGGTCGCGCACTCGCTGTTCAATATATTCTGCACTGCGATATTGCTGCCTGCGGCATCGCTGCTTGAAAAGCTGGCAATGCGCATAATCCCCGACGGCAAGAGCGAGCAGGGCGAGATCAGCACTCTCGACGACAGACTTCTTGCCACTCCGCCGCTTGCGCTCCAGCAGAGCAGCACCGCCGCCGTGAGCATGGCAAACTGTGCCGTGAACGCAATGAAGAGCGCCATGGAGTCTGTTTGGAGCTACGCTCCGGCGCTTGCCGACAAGATAAGAGAAGAGGAAAACCGGACGGATAAGTACGAGGACATCCTCGGCACATACCTCCTAAAGCTCGGTGCGCTGCCGCTGTCCGACGCCGAAAGCGAGGAGGTCACGGAGCTGCTGAAGCTCATCGGCGATTTCGAGCGTATCGGCGACCATGCCGTGAACGTGCTTGAGTCGGCGGAGGAGCTGCACGACAAGAAGCTCGACTTCTCGGAATCTGCGCAGCATGAGATGAAGACCATGATGGCGGCACTCTGCGACGTGCTTGACACCGCCCTGCGCTCGTTTGTTAATAACGACGTCGAGAGCGCAAAGCTCGTAGAGCCGCTTGAGCAGGTCATAGACGACCTGAAGCGTGAGCTTCGTACAAGACACATACAACGCATGAAAAAGGGCGAGTGCAGCGTTGAGGCGGGCTTTGTATGGGCAGATCTCTTGACGAACCTCGAAAGAGCGTCCGACCACTGCTCTAACGTTGCACTGTGCGTCATTGATATGCGGACGCATGACTTGAATCTGCACGAGACGCTCACTCTCCGTACCCACGCCGACGAATTCGATTCCCTGTACAAGCAGTACGCAAGAAAGTACGCATTATAAAGACAAAAGAGCAGCACCGAGAGGTGCTGCTCTTTTTTGTGTAAATTCAGTTTTCGTCGAGGAGGGCAAAGCCCGCTGCCTCACTGATGGGGAGGGAGAACACTATGGCGCCCGCCTCCGTGTCGGGTCCTGCCGAGCGAACGATAGCCTTCATAATGTCACTCTTGTTGGACTTTTCGGCAACGATCATCACAAGCTCTTTTTCGCTTGCGATGGAGACGTTGTAGAAGCGTTCGGCGTTTTCCGAACCCGTGCCCTTGCCGTGGATCACGGTGCCGCCTCTTGCGCCTGCGGCTCGTGCGGCGTTCATTACCATGTCCGTTCTGCCCGAATTTGCGATCGCAATGAGCAGCTCATACGGGAAGTCAAGTTCGGGCGTATACTTTGCGTTTGCGCCGCCGTCGTTTAAATATGCCAATGTTTTTCCACCTCCAACACTTTTAATGGGGACCGCCGCAGATATGCCGTGACCCGGTACGCCGATGTACAGAGAGCGTTTAAGCTCCCGCATCAGCGCCGAGGTCTTTTCGGACGAAGCGACGTTTACGATGATGCGCTTTTCCGTGGACTCGATGCCGAGCAGATCAAGCATGCTTTTGAGCGCAGTACCTCTGCCGTGGAAGCCGACGGTCACGGGCAGCTCAAGCTTTCTGCATATCTCAAGCAGTGCTTCCTCCGCAGAGGGCTTTACGACCGTTATTACATAGTTCATGCGGACACCTCCCAAAGCTCGACGATCTCGTCGTCGCCGTAAACGTCACGGCTGAGATCGGTTTTCCTCCTGCCGTACACGAAGCCGACGGTCTGGATGGAGATCAGCGGCATCATGGCGACGAGCGCAACGATACCGAATGCGTCCTGTATCGGGTTGCCGCCGAGGGTGTAGCTTGCGCCGATCATAAATTGCAGCATGAAGGTCGCCGTCATGGGACCGGATGCAACGCCGCCGGAGTCAAATGCGATGGCGGTGTAGATGTCGGGGACGAAGAAGGACAAGATCAGCGCAATGGCATAGCCTGGGATGAGGAACCACATGACCGAGATACCCGTCACCACACGGAGTGCGGAAAGCCCCATCGCAAGGGCTATTGCGACCGAGAGGCTGAGTTTTATCGCCTTGCCGGGGATAGCGCCTGCGCTGACGTCCTCGATCTGCTTTTCAAGTACGCTCACGGCAGGTTCGGCCGATATGATAAACCAGCCGAGGAGCATCGAAAGCGGGATGAGAGCGTATTTTGCCGTCCCCGCAAGCGAGGAGCCGAGAACGGAACCCAAAGACGAGAAGCCGACGCCCACGCCCGTGAGGAACAAAACGAGACCGACGTAGGTGTAAAGTATGCCGATGCAGATCCTCAAAAGGCTGCGGCGGGACATTTTAAGCGCCGCAAACTGGAAAATGAAGAATATCGCAACGATCGGCAGAAGTGCGACCGCCATTTCCTTTATGTACAGGGGCAGCGCCGAAATGTAGGCGGAGCCGATCTCGGCGGTGTCGGCATATTCGGCGAAAACGGGAGTGATACTGCTTTCGCTGCCGGAGTAGAAGAAGCCGAGGATCATGACCGCAACTATCGGTCCTATCGAACAGAGCGCAACGAGACCGAAGCTGTCCGCCTCTGCGTCCTTGTCGCTTCGTATGTGCGAGATGCCAACGCCGAGGGCGAGGATGAAGGGGACGGTCATGGGACCGGTGGTCACGCCGCCGGAGTCGAAAGCGACGGCGAGGAAGCCCGCATCCGTAAAGCCCGCCAGTATGAACACGGCGGCGTAGAACAGGATGAGCAGCCAGCGCAGCTTGATGCCCGTGAGTATGCGGAGCATACATACGGAGAGGAAGAAGCCGACGCCGATGCCGACCGTCACGAGCAGCACGGCAGAATCAATGTGCGGCACGGTGGCGGCGAGGACCTGAAGGTCAGGCTCTGCGATCGTGACGGCAAAGCCGAGCGCAAAGCTGACGCCGAGTATGAGCGGCAGCTTGCGGGTCTTTGTCAGGGCGGTGCCGATCCTGTTGCCGATGGGCGTCATCGACAGCTCGGCGCCGAGCGAAAAAAGCCCCATTCCGAGAATTATCATCAGCGTTCCGATAAGGAAGCTCAGCATAAGTCCCGTGGGGATGGGGGAGACGGTCAGACACAGCAAAACGACGATGAGTACGATCGGCAGCACGGAGACCGCCGACTCACGCATCTTTTCCCGTATCATATTCTTGCTTGCAAAGTACGAATCTTTAATAATACCACTCCATTTCCCGATGAGACTGTGTCTGATCGGGAGCATTTTTGCTTATAATACCATACAGGATGTACGAAAACAATCAAATCGGACTATATTTACGCAAAATTTACAAATTCTCTGCTGAGAAATCCTGCACTTGCCTATTGCAATATTTAAAATTTTTGATATAATAAGCTTAAAATATTTGAAATAAACGAGGTGAGCTTATGGAGTTTCTGTTCATAGCCGTCATATCGTATCTGCTAGGCTCCTTCTGCGCATCCATACCGCTGTCAAAGACCTTCTGCGGCAGCGACGTAAGAGGCTTTGGGAGCGGCAACGCCGGAGCAACGAACGTCGCAAGGGTGTTCGGAATGAGGGCGGGGCTTGTCACACTGCTGCTCGACATGGCAAAAACGCTGCTGTCCATGAGCATCGGAAACGCCTTGGGCGGGGAGCTTGGCATGGCGCTTGCGGGGACCTTCTGCGTCATCGGACACTGCTTTCCGCTGTACTTCGGCTTTAAGGGCGGGAAGGGCGTTTCGGTCGGCGCAGCGCTGGCGCTTGCCTGCGGATGGCAGGTGTTTTTGGGCGTCATCGCCGTGTTCCTGTGCGTTGCGGTATTGAGCCGCAAGGTCTCCCTCGGCTCCGTTACGGCGTCGCTTTGCCTGCCGGCTGGCGCTGCCGCCTTCTCATGCTCTCCTGAGCTTATCACCATGGCGGGCTTTGCTGCGGTGCTTGTCGTTTTTATGCACAGAAGCAACATAAAACGGCTCATTTCAGGCAAAGAACCCGATTTTAAGCCCGGAAAATCGGTCTAATCAATTGATAGAAATTTTAAATCAAAAATTGTACATTTCACCGAAATTGCCCAAAACGGTGCCGCTTCGTCTTGACAAATTGTTGACTTGTGTGTAACATAAGACCATAAGCTAAGCGACACGGAATGCCGCAATTTTAATTTAAAGGAGAAACATTATGCCTAAGTTTAACGAAGTCAACGGAAAGCAGTTCCTTCAGGAATACAACGGTGTTGAGCTGTTCAAGGAGTTCACCCCCAAGATCGCAAAGCTCCCCAGCCTGACCTACAAGCTCTACTACAACACTCCCGCACCCGAAGTCGTTGAGAAGTGCATAAAGCTCGGCCGCTGCACCAAAGAGGAAGCAGACGCTCTCATCGCTGCATTCAACGAGCGCTACGGCGACAAATAATCATACGTAAGTTCGGAGTCGATCCGAAAAAAGCTTTAGCCCCGCCTTTTGACGGGGCTAAAAACATACGGTTTTACAAAGGGGGAGTATTGTGGATTTCAGAAGCATGAGCGTGAGAGACTTTTTTGAAGTCAACGGCGGCAGAGAGCTGTGCGAGCGTTTTGCTCCGAACCTCCTGAAGTATCCGCTGAAGCTTTTTTACAAGAAAAGCTGCGGAGAGATATTCGACCTTGTGGTGAACACGGGGATCGTGCCGGAAAAGAATGCGGCGTCGATACAGGCCGCAGTCGAAGCAAAATAAGGACAAAATAAGGGCGGACTCAGATAAGGATAAGCCGCCCTGTAAAAA
>ULUE01077887.1_pt1 | contig 27318 bp, 25 predicted proteins | sample 1958211 | NCBI WGS metagenome assembly ULUE01 (sample SAMEA4835752, study PRJEB28245) | human gut metagenome | biome: gut microbiome; material: fecal sample | place: Denmark | collected 2008 | reverse complement strand
TATATTATAGAAAAAAGATAAGTTTTTATACTGAAGAAGAGGTAAAGAAAAATTTAAGAGGATTTTTAAAAGTTAATAACTCTTTAAAATTAATAGATTTGTATGTTTATTCTAAAGATATAATTGAGTATATTATTATAGAACTTGATACTTATAAATTTAAAAATGTAAGTATATTTATACATCAAAATGCTTCTAATGCTTTAGAGATAAGAAAAGACGTGGAGTATTTAAGAAAGTTAAATAAGAAGTATTCTAATGAAGACAGGGAAATCAGGTTTATTTATGAAGAAGAGTACTTTAATAATAGAATATTTAAGGAACTTACTATAAATGGACTTAAGATTTGTATGATATTTTTAATGTATGCTGCTTTATTTATAACTATTTCTAGTAAGTATCATGAGTACATAAACTATCTTAATTTAAGAAAGCTTGAAAAAGATATTGAATTAACTCCAAGTATTGATGAAGTGGACGATACAACAAGTGATAGTGATAATATAGAAGATACAAGTACTACTATATATATTAATAAATATCAAAATATTCCAACAACGTATGATAAACTATTAACTATAAATAAAGACGTGGTAGGATGGTTAAAAGTTAACAATACAAAAATAAATTATCCTGTAACACAGACAAATAATAACGAGTACTATTTATCACATGATATTTATGGTAATCAAGTAAGAACAGGATGGGTATTTATGGACTATAGAAATGGTATTAAAGAGTTAGATAAAAATACTATAATTTATGGACATAATTTAAAAAGTGGATATATGTTTGGAGAATTACTTAACACTACTAGTAGTAGTTGGTATAAAAATCAAGATAACTTGGTAATTACATTTAACTCACTAGATAAAGAAATGAAGTGGAAAGTGTTTTCAATTTATAGAGTAGATAATACAAGCGAATACTTAAAAACTAGTTTTAGTTTAGATGAAGAGTTTTTAGAATTTGTGAGTGATATTAAATCAAAAAGTATATATGACTTTAACGTGGAAGTAACTAGTACAGATAAAATATTAACGCTAAGCACTTGTAGTGGAATAAATAGAAGACTTGTAGTTCATGCTGTTTTAATGAGTTAAAAAGAAAATTTTGAATTTATATAGACGAAGAACTAACTGACGTGCTAAAGTATTTATAGAATGTTTAGAATTCACTATTAAAGAAAGTGACGTATTAAATATGATTATTATTTAGAAGTATTATATGTTGAAGGTAGACAGCAAATGAGAATAAATGTAATTCTGTATGAAAAAATCTAGCATAAATTATGAAAATATATTTAATAAAAGGAACGTTTATTTATTCAATATAAGTATTTTTATAGCTTAACACTTATCTTTATTATTAAGATAGGTGTCTTTTTTCTTTCGTTTTAGTGAGTATTGATAACACATTGATAAGGACATCAATTATGCTTTTACCGACATTATCGCTTTTCCTCAGCTTGAATTTCTCTAGGAATGAGTTAAGTTTAAAAGGTAGTTACTTAATATAAGCGTTCCTTGTTTTGTAGTCTAACAATAACAATAGCCTTTAATTTTAAAAATTGATGCTTGTTTTTGTTAAAAGATGTATGAGTTTTTAAAAAACGTTTCCAATTTTTAAAATCTTTATGAAAAAGTTTTTATAAAAAGGTAAAAAAATGTTTAATTATTAAAATATTGTAACAAATAGGTGTACATTTACAAAAAACATCTAGTAAAAATTCTATAGTATTGTTATAATATAGGTAGGTACAAAAAAAGAATAACTCTGTTATTCAAATTATTGTCTAGGTTTTCTGTGATTTTTGACTTCTTCTCTTTCAATGAATAAGTCTTGTACAGAAACTTTTAGTGTATTTGCAATGTGCCCGATATAATCAACTCGCATATTTCTTTTAGCATTTTCAAGATTAGAAACATATGTAGGTGTTGTTCCTAATTCTTCAGCTAAATCTTCTTGAGACCAGTTAAGTTTTAGTCTAAAGTATACTATATTGTTTGCTAGGATTTTACGAGAATGATTATCGTAGTTTTTCTTCTTTTTAATAAGTATCACTCCTTTATATATAAGATATATTTATTGTATAAAGATTACTATGAATTAACCATACCATCTATGTAACAAGTTTATTTAATGATACCTTATTATTATAGAGAAAAATCACGAATTAATGTAGTAGGAGATGAAAAAGATATGAATTTGAAAAATGTAAAAAATATTGATGGTACTATTAAGGAAATACTTTCTATAAAGTATCATTATGAAATTGATGAAGTGGTAAGTAGTAGAGATTTAGAGGGACTTCTTAATTATTACTTGACTTTAGTTAAGAAAACTAAAGATAAAGATATTTTTAAAAAGAATGTTCATAGGTTAATGGATGTTCTTGACTTCTTTTCTAATGCAGAAAAAAAAGGTGGCTTAGAAGAAGAAGCAGAAGAAATTGCAATGGATTTAATTACTAAGGTGTTTGATGGTAAACTAGAAATACCTGTTAGTTTAAATAGAATTGTAAGATATAGTTTTTCAGCTGGTCTAACTAAAGAAGAAGTTAATTATGAAATTAAGTGGTTAGTTTTAACGTTAGCTATTCTTGTTTGTTTAAAGTGAGTACTTGAAGTATTCATTTTTCTTTGGTAAAATTTATGTAAAGTAGGTAGTATTATGGATTATGGTAAAATTAAAACAGAAGCAAGAAAGAATTTAAAGAGGAACTATTTTAAGAATGTTTTGATGGTTTTTATATGTTCGGTTATACTTTATGGAAGTTTAACTTTAACTAATAAGAATATTTTAAATGTAGATTTAACCAACAAAGATAATGTAGAGAATGTAAATAATTATAAAGAAAATTCTGAAGTATTAGATGAGTTACTTAATAAGAGTGATACTCAAAAAAAGTATGAAGATTATGTAAAAAATAAGTATACTCATGGGGTGTTATCAAATGTTATAAATGAAGTGACAAAAACAAATTCAGTAACATTTAGTTTGTTAAATGGTATTAATAAGATTTTAGGTGGTAAATTAAGTGCGGCTATTATTATAATTATTTCCAATATTTTAGTTGTTTTGTTTAGGGTGTTCTTTATTAAAGTATTAGAAATTGGAAAGAATAGATACTTCTTAGAAGAAAGAAGATATAAAACTGAATTAGATAGTTCATTATGTGTGTATAAGGGAAAGAAAAACTTTAAATTAAGTATAACTTTGCTTAAAAAGGATATCTATTTGTTCTTGTGGTGTTTTACAGTGGTAGGTTTCTTTATTAAGATTTATGAATATTCTATGGTTAGCTATGTTCTAGCTGAAAACCCTAATATTAGTAGTAAAGAAGCGTTTAGATTATCAAAAAGTTTAACTGATGGAGAAAAGTTTAATATGTTTAAGTTGGATTTATCTATTTTAGGATATAGAATACTTGGATTTTTAACGTTTGACTTGTTTAACATATTCTATACTAATGTTTATAAAGAGACTGTTTATAGTGAATTATATATGAATTTACGAGTTAAAAAAGATACTTTAGATTTAGGATATTTATTAAATGATAAATGCTTAGAAGTAGAAACTATTAGTGATAGTAAATGTCCTTGTGCTTATAAAAGAGAGAGTATATTTAATGTAAATTATGACAAAAATTATACTTTAACTTCATACATTTTATTATTCTTTACATTTAGTTTTATAGGATGGAGCTGGGAAGTTGTTTTACATTTAATTAATGATGGAGTGTTTGTTAATCGTGGGACAATGTATGGACCTTGGTTACCTATTTATGGTTGGGGTGGTCTTGCAATTTTGATTTTGTTAAAAGGTTTTAGAAAACATCCGTGGAAATTATTTATTATGTCATTTTTAACCTGCGGGATAATTGAATATACAACAGCTTGGTATTTAGAGACTTTTAAACATTTAAGGTATTGGAATTATAATGGGTACTTTCTTAACATAAAGGGTAGAGTTTGCTTAGAAGGACTTATACTTTTTGGTTTGGGTGGAATGGTTTTCACTTATTTACTAGCGCCTATTTTGGATAACTTATTTAATAAGATTAAGCCTGAAATTAAAAGGTGTATTTGTATAGTGTTAGTAGGCTTGTATCTAGTGGATTTTATTTATACTTCTCAAGTTAAACCTAATACTGGTGCTGGAATATCTAAGCCAGTACTAGAGGTAAAACATGAAATATAAAAAAACTAAATTAGTAAAAAAGTGAGTTTATTAACAATTTCTTTGGTTTTGTAGTTTATATTTAACTAAAAATATGCTAAAATGTTATGATAGAAGAGGTTATGTTATGAATGAAGAATATTATAAAAAGGGTTTAACAAGTAGTGAAGTAAACGAAAGAATAGAAAAAAACTTGGTAAACTATGATGATGTGCCATCAACAAAAACTATTCCTAGAATTTTAAGAGATAACTTTTTTACATATTTTAACTTTATAAATACTATCTTAGGAGTACTTATTATAATCGCAGGTATAACTGGAGGAGAGTTATTTGAAAGTATAAAAAACTGTACTTTTATGGGGGTTATTATATTTAATAGTATTATTAGCACTGTACAAGAGATTATTTCTAAAAAGACAATAGATAAACTAAGTGTACTAGCAAGTTCTAAAGTGACGGCTATAAGGGACGCTGAAGAAAAAGAACTTATGTTAAATGAAATAGTGTTGGATGATGTGTTAAAGTTAGATGCTGGAGATCAAGTAGTGTGTGATGCGGTTATAATAAAAGGAAATGCTGAAGTAAATGAAAGCTTTATAACTGGGGAAGTTGATGCGATTTCTAAAAAAGAAGGAGAAAATATTTTGTCAGGTAGCTTTATAGTAAGTGGTGAAATATATGTTAGAGTTACTCATATTGGAAAAGAAAACTACATTTCTAAAATAAGTGCGGAAGCTAAATATAATAAGAAAGTAAATTCTGTTATAATGGGGTCTTTTGAAAGCATTTTGAAAGTTTTGTCAGTTGTGATCGTTCCAGTAGGTATAGTTCTTATGTATAATCAAATGGGTGTTACAAATGGGGACTTTACTAGCTCTATATTTAATACAGTAGGTGCTTTAATTGGAATGATACCTGATGGACTTTTACTTCTTACAAGTTCAGTCATGGCTGTTAGTGTTATTCGTCTATCAAGAGTAAACGTGCTAGTTCAGCAACTATACTGTATAGAAACTCTTGCAAGGGTTGACGTGATATGCCTTGATAAAACTGGTACTATTACAATGGGAGAAATGGAAGTAATAGATGTTATACCAAGTGACGGAGTGACCAAAGAAGAAATGGATGAAGCTTTGAGTAATCTAGCTTATGCATTTAATAATAGTAATGGGACAATGGATGCAATAAAAAAGTACTATAAAGATAAAGGTGTATGGACAGTTAAAGAAAGATTAGAGTTTTCTTCAAGTAGAAAGTTTAGTAGTGCATCTTTTTATGAACATGGAATCTACTTTATGGGGGCTAGTGAATTTGTTTTAAAAAGTGAAATTGGAAAATATACTAGTGAAATAGATAAATATATTGATTATAGAGTTTTAGTTGTAGCTAAAAGTATGGAAAGTGATTTAGATAATCCAGAAAATGTTAAAGTAATTGGTTTTATTCTTTTACAAGATAAGATTAGGGAAGAAGCGCCAGACACATTAAAGTACTTTAAAGAGCAAGGTGTTAAAGTTAAAATAATAAGTGGAGACAACTTTAAAACAGTTACATCTATTGCAAGACGTGCAGGACTTGCTGATGCTTTAGGAATGGATGCGAGCTTGTTAACTGAAGATAATATATGTGAAAACGTTAAAAAATATGATGTTTTTGGTAGAGTTAAACCTGAACAAAAGAAAATGATAGTGGAGGCTCTTCAAAAAGAAGGACACGTTGTTGCGATGACAGGAGACGGGGTAAATGACGTTCTAGCGCTTAAACAAAGTGATTGTAGTATAGCTGTTGCAAGTGGTACAGACGCTGCTAAAAACGTAAGCCAATTAGTGCTTCTAGACTCAAATTTTAGTAGTTTACCTAAAGTAGTAGCTGAAGGAAGAAGAACTATTAACAATGTTGAAAGAAGTGCAAGTTTATTATTAATAAAGACTATTTTTACATCAATATTGGTTGTTATTTGTTTATTTATGAAAAGTGAATACTTTTATTTACCAATACATTTAAGTTTAATTACATCTTGTACAATAAGTATTCCATCATTTATACTAGCACTTGAACCTAATAATGAAAGAGTTAAGGGTAACTTTATTTTGAAAGTAGTAAGTAAAAGTGTACCTGCTGCTTTAACAGTTGTTTTTAATGTAGTTATGATAGTGTTATTTAAAGACCATTTTAATATAGACGCTAATCTAGCAAGTACTTTAATTGTAATAATGACAGGTACAACTGGATTTATATTCTTGTTTAGGCTTTGTAAACCATTTAACACTTTAAGAGCAAGTTTGGTGACTTTCTTAATAGCCTTATTTATCTATATTTTGATATTCTGGTATGACTTCTTTGACCTATCACAAATTACATTTAATACAATACTTCTTTACATATTATTTGCAATTGCAAGTGTCCACATATTTGACAGGTTAAACACTTTTGTAAAGTATATTGTTGGTAAATTTGATAAAGAGAGTGTTTGCTAGGCATTTAAGCCTAGTTTTTCTTTACAGTTTTGTCTTAAGGTATGGTATAATTAAGTAGGAGATGTTTTATATGAAAAAGATGTTTAAATATTTAGTGTGTTTAATTGTTATAAGTGCCTTAGTTGTTTTTGGAATAGATTTATATGTTGTTTTTAGTACAAAGGGTAGAATAGTGAATGAATATAGTGAATTGAAAGACATAGATTGTATTGTTGTTTTAGGAGCTGGTGTGTATGACGACAAACCTAGTCCTATGTTAAAGGATAGACTTGATACTGCAGTTATGCTTTTTAATGATGGGGTAAGTGAGAAAATCATAATGAGTGGAGACCATATGAATGAAAATCATGATGAGGTGAACGTAATGAAAACTTATGCAGTAGAAGAAGGGATTAATTCAAGCAGTATATTTATGGACCATGCTGGTATTTCTACTTATGATAGTATTTATAGAGTTAAAAATATTTTTAGAGCTAAAAGAGTTGTAATAGTAACTCAAGAGTACCACCTTTATAGAGCACTTTATATTGCTAAAAGTCTGGGTCTAGAAAGTTATGGCGTTAGTGCTGATACTACTAGATATAGTGGACAGTTTATTAGAGATATTAGAGAAGTACTTGCAAGAGATAAAGACTTTGTTAAAACAATTTTTAAACCTGAAAGTAAGTATTTAGGGGAAGTTATTCCAGTAAGTGCAGATGGGGATATTACTAACGATAAAGATATATATAGAAAATAAGAAGGTTTTACAATTGTGTTAGTTTTATCTAGCACTATAAAATATAAATCTTTTAAAGTGGTGTTGACTCTATATTTCTTAGAGCTCCACTGATTAAGACAGTTGGTGCTAAATAGGATAGGCTAACTGCAACTTGAAATTTTCTTTTATAAGTTTTTATAGTTTTATATTATAAAAACTGTTTATAATATCGCTTTCTTTAGAAGCATTTTAATTTACTTCTAATGTCTTTAAGTATTTAAGAAAATTACTAAAAAAACACAAACATTATATTGACAAACAAATATATTTTATGTTATCATTAGATTACAAGTTAAGAAAATGTTTTGACTTGAAAAAGTGAAATACCTAATGTAAAATAATAAGGAGAAAAACAACTATAGGAGGAAATGAGTATGAAAAAATTGTATATTGATTTTGATGGAGTAATATTAGATACAATACCTATATTATATAATGATGCGAAAGCGTCGGGTTTTGAAACAAATGATGCAAAGTTTTATGAAGGGTATGACTTTAAAAAGATATTAAAAGACGAGTATATTATTAATGACGCGGTGGAGTGTATAAATAAGTTAATTGCAAGCGAATTATTTGATGTGAATATTTTAACACATTGTAATTCAATTAAGGAAGGTGCTGATAAAGTTAGATATATAAGAAGGCACTTTAAAGATATAACAGTAATTATTTGTCCTAAAGAGATAAGTAAGACTAAAATGGTACATACAGAAAATGCTATTTTGGTAGATGATTATGCTGGAAACTTAAGAGAATGGGAAAGTGAAGGTGGCATACCTGTTAGATTTTCAACTAAATTAAATGGAAAGGGATATAGAGTAATTGATAAGTTAGATGCTTTGATAGAAATGTTTGGTGAAGAAGTATGAAAATAATAAGAGAAATTTTAGAACCACTTGATAATAATTGTTATATTCTAGTAAATAATGGTTATGCTCTTGTGGTTGACCCAAGTAGTGAAGTGGAAAAAATAGAAGATGTTTTAAAGGGTCAAAATGCTTTATTAGTAGGAATTCTTGTAACACACTACCATTATGACCATGTGGGTGCTTTAGATAGTTTAGTAAAAAAATATAATGTTAGTGTATATGACTATAAAACTATAGGAAAACAAAAAATTAAAAATTTTAAATTTGAGGTAATACCAACTAAAGGACATTCAAAAGACAGTGTATCATTTTACTTTAAAGAAAGTAAAGATATGTTTGTAGGAGATTTTATATTCTATGAAACAATAGGAAGAACAGATTTAGAAGGTGGAGACAATGAAGAAATGGCATATAGTTTGAGTTTACTTAGAAAGATGGACGAGAAAATTAAACTATATCCAGGGCACGGGTTTACTACAACTCTTTTACATGAATTGGAGTGTAATCCTTACTTATGATAGCAAGTGTATTAATTGAACACAATGTTAAATCTTTAGATAAGACTTTTGACTATGTAGTACCTGAAAATTTGTCTAAAGATATATCGGTAGGGCATAAAGTGTTAGTTCCTTTTGGTAGTCAGATAGTTGAAGGGTTTGTATTAAATTTAAGTAATAAATACGACCCTAGTATGGAATATAAAGAAGTAATAAATATAGTTGAAAAGACATTTTGTTTAAATGAAGAGTTATTAGAACTAGGAAAGTTTATCTCAGACACTACTTTATCAACTAGAATAAGTGCATATCAAGCGATGTTTCCAAAGGCTTTGAAAGCCAGTGTTAAAGCAAATATTAATATTAAAAAAGATGTTTATGTAAGTTTAAATAAAGAAATGGATGTGGATAACTATATAGTTAATCACAAAAAAAATAAGAAAGAGATAGAAATACTTAATCTTTTAAAGGAAAAGGATGTGCTTAGAAAGAAAATAAATTCTCCTTCTTTAAGAAAGTTAATAGAAAATAATGTAGTAGTTTTAAAAAGTGTTGAAGTAAATAGAAATATTGATTTTGTTAAGGAAGAAAAGAAAAACATAGAATTAACTCCTGAACAAAATGAAGCGTACACTAAAATAAAGAATAGTACTAATAACAAGGTGTTACTATATGGTGTTACAGGAAGTGGTAAAACTGAAATATATATTAAATTAATTAATGATACTTTAAATAATGGAAAAAATGTTATTATGCTTGTGCCAGAGATTAGTCTAACCCCACAAATTGTTAATAGGTTTTTAAGTGAGTTTGGAAGTCGTGTAGCAGTTTTACATAGTGCTTTAAGTGAAGGAGAAAAGTACGACGAGTATAGAAGAATTGTTAATAAAGAAGTTAATATAGTAGTAGGTGCTAGAAGTGCTGTTTTTGCACCACTATTAAATATTGGACTTATTATAATAGATGAGTGTTCAAGTCCAAGTTTTAAACAAGATGTAAACCCAAAATATAACGCTATAGATGTTTCATTTGAACGAGCTAAAACACATAATGCTTTGGTATTAATGGGAAGTGCAACACCTTTACTTGAACAATTTGCTAGGGGAGAAAAAGGTGTGTTTGAACTAGTTAAACTAACTAAGAGAATAAGTAATAATCTACCTAATTACATTCTAGTAGATATGAATGATGAAGTTAAAAAAAGAAATTATGTAATAAGTAGTGTATTAAAAGATAAGATAAATGAAACTTTAAAAAATGGAAAACAAACTATACTTTTATTAAACAGACGTGGATACTCTACATTCATGAGTTGTTCTTCATGTGGATATGTATGGAAGTGTCCTAACTGTGATATATCTTTAATTTATCACAAAACTACAAATAATTTAAGATGCCATTACTGTGGATATTCAACTAAAATGACTAATATATGTCCTAGTTGTAAAGAAGAAGCTATAAAAGATTTAGGATTCGGTACAGAAAAACTAGAAAGTATTATAAGTAAAGAGTTTAATGCTAGAGTTGTTAGAATGGATTTGGATACTACTAGAAATAAAGGAAGTCATGCTAAAATAATAGAAGACTTTAAGAACCACAAGTATGATATTTTAATAGGTACTCAAATGATAAGTAAGGGACTTAACTTTAAAGATGTTACTTTAGTAGGAGTAATTAATGCTGATGCTTCTTTAAACATACCTGACTTTAGAAGTGGAGAAAGAACTTTTGAATTACTTACTCAAACAGGTGGAAGAGCTGGAAGATATGAACTACCAGGCGAAGTAGTTATACAAACATATAATAAAGACAATTATTGCTTGGAATGTGTTAAAAATCATGATTATTTATCATTTTATAATAAAGAAATGAAAATAAGAAGAGACCTAAAGTATCCACCATATTATTATTTAACACTAATTAAAATAATTAGTACTACATATGAAGTTGCAAGGGATGAAGCAAACAAGATTAAGAATTACTTATCTAAAAATTTAAGTAGTAACTTTATAATTTTAGGACCTTCTACAGCAAGTGTGTTTAAGTTAAAGAATAAGTATTATTTTCAAATTATAATAAAATATAAAAAGGAAGAAAATATATTTAAGGTTTTAAAAGACATTAATGATACATATATCACTAATAAAGTGAGTGTTGATATTAATGTAAATCCTTTGAATTTGATTTAATAGTTTGATATAATTAAGTTGTTAATGAAAGGATGATATAAGTGAAAGATAAAAGAGTAGTATTTATGGGAACACCTTTGTTTGCAGTACCTGTTTTAGAAGAGTTAATAAAAAACACGAATGTTGTGTTAGTTGTAACTCAACCTGATAAACCAGTTGGAAGACATAAAGAAAGTGTGTTTACCCCTATAAAAGAAGTTGCTGTTAAAAATGGTATACCAGTATTTCAACCTGAAAAAATTAAAAATGATTATGAAGAAGTACTTAATGTTAAACCAGATATTATTATTACTTGTGCTTATGGTCAGATAATACCTAAAGTACTTTTAGATACACCAAAATATAAAGCAGTTAATGTTCATGCTTCACTTTTACCAAAGTTAAGGGGTGGAGCTCCAATTCATAAGGCAATCATTTATGGAGAAAAAGAAACAGGTATCACTATAATGTATATGAGTGAGAAGATGGACGCAGGAGACATAATTAAACAAGAAAGTATACCTATAATGGACTGTGATAATGTTGGGACTATCCATGATAAATTAATGAACATTGGTAGTAAACTTTTAATTCAAACTTTACCTAGTATATTTGATGGGACAAATGATAGAATTAAACAAGATGAAGAGAAAGTGACGTATGCTTATAATGTAAGTAGAGAGGAAGAAAAAATAGATTTTAATAAGTCCAATAGAGAAGTGTTTAATCAGATAAGAGGAATGTATCCATATCCTGTTGCTTATACAACTTTAAATGGTGAAGTCATAAAAATTACAGAGAGTAAGATGTCTGATAGTGAAGAAGGGACTATTGGAGAAATTACTATGGCTAGTAAAAATGGTATATGTGTAAAGTGTTTTAGTAAAAGCATTGTTATTACTAGATTAAAGCCAGCTGGTAAAAAGGAAATGAGTGTATCTGACTTTATTAATGGATATAAAGGTATGTTATTGGGAGAACGTTTTGAGTAATGAAAACTGAGGAAAAAAATACATTAAAAATTTTAGCTTATCTTGGTTTTTTCATTTTACTATTTGTCTTTTTAAGATTTGAAAGTAATAACAATAAACCAGTTAAAACAGAAGAAAATAAAAACGATTTGAGTTTTATTGATAAAATAGAAATAAATAACTATTCACTTCAAGTTCAAGCTATTTTAAAAGATGATGCAGTTACTTTATTCTATGAAAAACAAAAAGATATATTCATTGGAAAAAAGAGCTATCATGGTGAAGAAACAGAGTTTGTTAAGTATAATAAAGAGTATTACGTATTGGAAAATGAAGAATTTATTAAAAACTCTGAGTTTGTTAGCTTTAATTATGATAAAACTTTTATTACATTAGATAATATTAAAAAACTATTTAATTTAAAACATACTGTTATGAATGACGGAAGTATTATAGAAGTTAAATATAAACTAAATGATGTAATAAATTTATATAATGAAATAAATAATACGCGTTTATATACTTTAGATGAAAAAGACTTTTATATCTATTTAAAAATGAATGAAAAAACTGTAGAATACTTTGTAGTTGATATGACACCATTATATAAATTAATAAATACTGAATTAAATACAGATGTGGTGTATAAAATTAAAGTTAAAAATGAAAAAGAGACTGACACAAGTTTAATAATTACTAAATTAAAGTAAAAAATATATCTAGTTTTGTCTAATTTAATGAAAAGATTAAAAAAATGGTTTATATTAATATTGAGGTGAAAAATTATAACAAAGGAAGTCTTAAAGGAATTTGACGAAATGATAAGTGAAATTACAATGAGTATAATTGAAACAAAGAGTAAGTTTAAGAATAAAAAACTTTAACTTGCTTTTTTGTTTTAATGTTTGACAAAATTTGTAAGTTATTGTACAATTATAATGGAAAAGGGAAGTGTTATAATGAATGATAAGATAACTTTAACAGCAAATGATATTTTAGAGAAAGAGTTTAAAATTGATGCAAGGGGTTATAGGCTTCAAGAAGTAGATAAGTTTTTAGATATTATTATTAAAGACTATACAGAATATGATAAGTTACTAAGAAAATATAATACTGAACTTAAAGCAGTTTTGGAAGAAAATACAAAACTTAAAAATGAAATAAGAAACTTAAAGAGTACTCTTAGTGTTGCAGAGGGCAGTAGTGGCCAAACTAATTTAGATATTCTAAGAAGACTTGGAGAACTTGAAAAAATTGTTTATGGAGAAGAATAAATATCTTAGGTAAACGCTGCATATAATTATGTAGAGGAAAGTCCATACTCGCATAGTCTGAGATGACTATAGTGTTCGTGCTAGAGGAAAAAATAACTCTAGGTAGATTAATCTAACGGCGACGAAAAAAGAAAGAACTTCTTTGATTAGTCATAAAGTGCCATAGAGACGATGCATTTTAGGAATAAAATGAGTGGAACGAGGTAAACCCCGCGAGCGAGAAACCCAAATTTGGTAGGGGAGTCTATACAAATGAAATGAAAAGAGTGTAGGAGTTGTTAACTAGATAAATGTTTACCACCCGTAAGGGTACAGAAAATGGCTTATTAGATGTTTATATAAATAAAAGGAGTGTACTAGTGAAAGAGATTGGAAATACCTTTAAAGAAAGAAGAGAAGAAATTGGTATTAAACTAGAAGAGGCTGCAGGAGACTTAGAAATTACAGTTGCCCAGCTTGAGAATTTAGAAGATGGTAATATTAATGCTTTTAAGGATATATTTTTTCTTAAAGAACTAATTAAGAAATATGCTACTTATTTAAATGTTAACGAAGAAGAATTAATGGAAGATTTTAACGACTTTGTGTTTGATTATACTTCTAAAATACCAGTTGAAGAAATAGAGCAAAAGGTTAAAGAAATAGAGAAACTTGAAGAAAAAGAGACTAGAAAAAGAATAAGTAGTCCTTATACTAGAAAGAAAGTTAGAAATGCTAAAATGAAACCAGTTTATTTCTTTAGTGTTATAACTGTTATCTTAGTTTCTATTACTTTAATTATTTTGAATGTATTTTTAAATAAACAAAGAGAATTGAATTTAAATTTAGGAAGTGAAAATATTTATGAATTTACCAAATAAAATTACTATATCAAGATTAATTATGTCGGCTATTGTTCTTATTTTGCTTATTGTGCCAATGGAGAAGATAGGACTTGACTTACCAGCAGTAAAGGTTACTGAAGCAATAAGAGTAGATGTTAAATACTTAATTGCAGGTATACTTTTCTTAATTGCATCTGTTACAGATTTTATTGATGGGCATATTGCTAGAAAATATAATATGGTAACAGATTTTGGTAAAGTAATGGATGCGATTGCTGACAAACTACTTGTAAATGGAGTATTAATAGTACTTGCTTGTAATGGATTTATTAATGTAATTATTCCTGTAATAATAGTTAGCAGAGATACAATTGTTGATAGTATTAAAATGGTTGTAGGAAGTAAAATTGGTTCAGTTGGTGCAAGTAAAGCAGGAAAGTTAAAAACAATATTTATGATGTGTGGTGTTACTTTGATGTTATTTTATAACTTGCCTTTTGAAATATGGGGTATTAGAGTAGCTGATACATTGATCATGATAGCAACTGTTTTATCAATAATTAGTGGAATAGAATATTATACTAAGAACAGAAAATATCTTTTAGAAGATTAGTTCTGTTTTTTTCTTGACTTTTTTCTTTCTCTTTTATACAATTAAGTTAGTTGTATTGTGTGTTTAATGAAAAATTTTTGTTTTTGTAAACAAGTGTTTGAAAAAAATATTGACAAACATATTTGTTTGTTATATAATTAATTCATAAGAGAGATTAGGAGGATAATTATGAGTAAATTAAACAAAGGAGAAAAGGATAAAACACTTGAACAAGTATTGTTAGATATTGAAAAACAATTTGGTAAAGGTGCAATTATGAAACTTGGGGAAGGGGGACTAAAAGATATAGATGTTGTTTCAAGTGGAAGTTTAGCACTTGATATAGCTTTAGGAGTTGGCGGGTATCCTAAAGGAAGAATTATAGAAATATATGGACCAGAGTCTAGTGGTAAAACTACTTTTGCACTGCATGCAATTGCTGAAGTACAAAAAACAGGTGGAAGAGCTGCTTTCATAGATGCAGAACACGCATTAGATCCTGTCTATGCAAAAAAACTAGGTGTTAATATTAATGAGCTCTTATTAAGTCAACCAGACACTGGAGAACAAGCCTTAGAAATATGTGAAGCACTTGTAAGAAGTGAAGCTATGAGTATAATTGTTATTGACTCAGTTGCTGCCTTAGTTCCACAAGCTGAAATTGAAGGAGAAATGGGAGATTCTCATGTCGGTCTTCAAGCAAGACTAATGAGTCAAGCTTTAAGAAAATTAAGCGGCGCTATTAATAAAACTAATACTATATGTATATTTATTAACCAATTAAGAGAAAAGGTTGGAGTCATGTTTGGTAATCCTGAAACTACACCAGGTGGTCGCGCACTTAAGTTCTATTCTTCAATAAGATTAGATGTAAGAAGAGCTGAACAAATTAAACAAGGAACTGATGTAATAGGAAATAAAACTGTTGTTAAAGTTGTTAAAAACAAAGTTGCTCCTCCATTTAAAACTGCTGAAGTTGAAATTATGTATGGAGAGGGTGTAAGTAAAGAAGGAGAGATTATTGATATTGCTTCTAACTTGGGTATACTTGAAAAGAGTGGAGCATGGTATGCATATAATGGACAAAAAATAGGGCAAGGTAAAGAAAATGTTAAAATTCTTTTAAAAGAAAATAGAGAATTATTTAATGAAATTAATGAAAAAGTAAGAGCGCATTATAATTTTAATGGTGCAAATGGTTTGGATTCTAAAGAAAGTGCTGAGTAGGCATTTTTCTTTTTCTTTTGAAAAAAAAGATTGACTTTAGGAGTAAATATCTTTAAAATAGAATTAGAGGTATTTAAAAATACCTTGAGACTAAATATATAGTAATGGAGGAAATTATGGATAATATCGGATTCTCCATTTTGCTAGTAGTAGTTGGATTGTTTTTGGGAGTTCTTATAATACTTTTAATGAATAAATTAAGAATATTAAACTCTGGAAAAGAAGCTGATAAATTAATTGAAAGGGCTACAAAAGAAGCCGAAAAACTTAAAAGGGATAAGATTATTGAACTTAAAGAAGAAAGCTATAAACTTAAACAAGATACTGATAATGAAATTAAGGAAAAGAAAAAAGAAATTCAAGACCTTAAAAATCTTGTTGAGAGTAGAGAAAATAGTTTAAATAAACGTGATGAACTTTTACAAGAAAGAGAAAAAAATCTTGATTTAAGAGATAAAGATTTATTGGCCAAACAAAAGGAAATTCAAGAGAAAGACGCAAAAATGGAGTCTATATTGAAAGAACAAATTGAGTTGTTAGAACGTATTAGTGGATTTAGTAAAGAAAAAGCAAGAGATTTAGTCATGAAAAAAGTTGAAGAAGATATGTCTAAAGAAATTGCGATTTACTTAAGAGAAAGAGAAAATGATGCTAAATTAGAAGCTGATAGAAAAGCAAAAGAGTATTTAGTATCAAGTATGCAAAAATATGCAACCGATGTTGCAAACGAGCAAACAGTTAGTACTGTAACTTTACCTAATGATGAAATGAAAGGTAGAATTATAGGAAGGGAAGGAAGAAATATTAGAACTATTGAAGCAATTACTGGTGTTGATTTAATTATTGATGATACACCTGAAGTAATAGTTTTATCAAGTTTTGACCCACTTAGAAGAGAAATAGCTAAAGTAACTATTGAAAACTTAATTAAAGATGGTAGAATACATCCAGCTAGAATAGAAGAGATTTATGATAAAGTTTGTGAGGACTTTAAAACAACTATTAGAGAAAAAGGAGAAGAAGCTTTATTTAGTTTAGGTGTTACTAGAGTTAACCCTGAACTTGTTACTTTAATAGGCAAGTTATACTTTAGAACTAGTTATGGACAAAATTGTTTACAACATAGCATTGAAGTTGCTAATTTAGCTGGGCTTCTTGCAAGTGAAATGGGAGAAAATGTTCAACTTGCTAAACGTGCAGGACTACTTCATGATATAGGGAAAGCTATTGACTTTGAAGTGGAAGGCTCTCATGTTGAATTAGGAAGCGAGTTTGCTAAAAAGTATGGAGAGAATGACGTAGTAATAAATACTATTGAAAGCCATCATGGTGATAAGTTACCTAAATATGTAATTAGTGAATTAGTCGCAATAGCTGATACACTTTCAGCAGCACGTCCAGGAGCAAGAAATGATTCATTAGAAAACTATGTAAAGAGATTAGAAAAACTAGAAGAGATAGGTAATTCTATTCCTGGAGTTGAAAAGACATTTGCAATGCAAGCAGGTAGAGAATTAAGAGTAATTGTTAGACCTGAAGAAGTTGATGATGTTGAGTCTTATAAAATAGCTAGAAATATTAAAGATAGAGTGGAAGAAGAGATGCAATATCCTGGTACTATTAAAGTTGTAGTTATTCGTGAGACTAGAGCTGAAGAAATTGCAAAATAATCAAAAGTACTTGAAAAATAGTACTTTTTTTTGTTATCATTTTAATGTAATAGAAAGAGTAGTTTGTACATAAGGGGTATTATATAGAATATTAATATATTCTAGTTGTTTTAGTTTACTTTTATATGGATATAATAACTCTTCTCATTTTTTCGTGTCTTAAAAAGAAAGGAAGATGTAACATGCAAAGAAAACAATTAACACTTGTAATAGTAAGCTTACTTGTAGTAGTACTTAGTGTATCACTAGCTTACTTTACAATAAAAATAATAGGAAGGGGAAAACTGTAGATGTAAGTAGTGCAAACTTATAAATAGTATTAGACATGCTTGAGTATTTGTTGTAGGTGACTTGTTAATCCTGATGAATTATAGAGTGAAACTGTAACTGGTTGGGCTATAATAAGTACAGTTATATCACTAAATTCTGATGTAGTTTGGTCTAGTGGAGACACAACAGCAACAAGCCCTTACGAAATCGTGCTAAACTAAAATAACAGTCGAGTGACTGTTATTTTTCTTCTGTGATAAGCTTAAACATTTCTTCTACTGTTTTGTCTGGAACTATAGTGTATGTTGGTATTAAATGTAAGTGAAAATGTTTAATTTTTTCTGCTTCTCCATTATTTTGAACAAGTATAATACTTTCAGGATTAAGTTTAATCTCTAGTAATTTCTTTATATCTTTTGCCTTTTTAAGTATTTTAGTTAATAGCTCTATATCTATATCATCTAGATCTTTATAATGTTCTTTTGGTATTATTAAAGTGTGTCCTGGACTATTTGGAAATGCATCCATTATTACTTTTAAGTCATCATCTTCATAAAGAGTGTATGACGCTTGTTCTCCTTTTATTATGTTACAAAATAAGCAATCTTTCATTTCTTTCACCTCTAAATTAATTATAAAAGAAAAAATGGTATTAATCAAGAGTAATAACTATACTAAATAATTAGTTTTACATAGTATATAGTGTAGGTGATGTTTGTGAATGTAGATAAGTTTTTTCCTATGAAAAAGGAAGAATTAATATATTTTGATAATGCTGCGACTACTTTTAAGCCTATACAAGTGATAAATAAAGAGATAGAGTATATGAGTATGTATACTGCCAATTCACATAGAGGAGACTATAATATTAGCTTTAAAGTTGATGATGAGATAGATAATACAAGAGAACTTGTCAAGAGTTTTATTAATGCTAGACATAAAGAAGAGATAATTTTTACTAGTAATACTACTGATAGTTTAAATTTAGTAGTTAATGGATACTTTAAGAATTATTTATGTAGTAATGACGAAGTAATTTTAAATAAAGCAGAACACGCTTCTAACATTTTACCATGGTTAATGTTGAAAAAAAGTATTGGTTTTAAAATAAAGTATGCCGCTTTAGATAAAGATAATACTTTAAGTTTAGATAGTATAAAGAAATGTATTACTAAGAATACCAAGGTAATTAGTTTAGCTTATATTACAAATGTAATAGGTGATAAAAGGAATATTAAAGAGATAGTAAGTTATGCACATAAGCATGGTATTATAGTAGTTGTGGATGCAGCTCAGGCAATTGGACACACAAAAATTGATGTTAGAGATATGGACGCAGATATGCTCGCGTTTTCTGCTCATAAGATGTGTGGGCCGACTGGTGTTGGTGTTCTTTATGCTAAAAAAGAGTTACTAGATAAGATGTTGCCTGTTAATTTCGGTGGTGGAATGAATCTTAATTATCATGAAAGTGATATTAGTTTAGCAGAAATTCCTTATAGATTTGAAGCAGGTACTCCTAATATAAGTGGAATTATATCTTTTGGTGAAGCAATAAAGTTTTTGAATATGGTAGGGCTTGATAATATTGAGAGAATAGAAAAACACTTGAGAAAGTATTTGATTAATGAACTAAAAAAAATAGATTATGTTAAAGTTTATAATGAAGATATACTATCTAGCATCGTTTTAATTAACATTGATGGGATTACTTCAGGAGACTTAGGATTATACTTAAATACTCATGGTATATGTGTTAGAAGTGGAAAACATTGTACAAAGATGTTAAAAGATGAAAGTGGGTTTACTGATACGGTTAGAATAAGTTTATATTTTTATAATTCTTATGAAGAAATTGATAAGTTGGTGGAAGCTCTTATGGATTACAAAGCTATTATGGAATTTGTAAATAAATAGAAATGGTACTATATATGGTACTAATAGTGTTTAAAATATAAAAAAATGTTAATTTTTGCATTTTGTTGATAACTCCAGATTTTAATAATTTGGGTTATTTTTGTTTAATTTTTTAATTTTTTTCGTTTGAGTTTGTCAAAAAATATGGGTTAATTTTTAAAATTGGTGCATTTGCATTAAAAAAAATAATGTGTTATAGTGTAGTCACGAAAGGAGGAAAAGCATGATAAACAATGTGATTTTGTTAGGGCGTCTTACTAAAGACCCAGAGCTTATTACTAGTGAAAAAGGAAATAAAAGACTAGTTATTAATTTAGCAGTTGATAGAGACTATAAAAATCAAGATGGTATTTATGAAACTGATTTTGTAAGATGTGTCCTTTGGAATACGATAGCTGAGCATACCTGTGAATATTGTTCAAAAGGAGACACAGTAGGAATTAAGGGAAGAATACAAACTAGTAGTTATACTAAAGATGATACTAAAGAATATATAACAGAAGTCCTTGTAGAAAAACTAAGTTTTGTAATGTCAAAGAAAAATCCTGATAAAGTATTACAACTAGAAGACGCTACTTTAGAATAATATTCAAAGTTGTTTCTCTTTCCGTACTTCTACCTCTTATATCATAACTAAATCCACTTGAATATTTGGCTTAAGTTATGATAGTAATTATCTAATATAGATTACCCCCACTAAAAATCTGTTGACAAACCTCATATTTATTATATAATTAATATGTAGTAAATAAAAAATATTAATTAGAAAAGTTAAAGTTATAATAATTCAAATCTTTTAAGAGAGGTGGAAGTATGGAAGGAGAAACAACAATTTTAAATAAGATAGAGAATAATAAAAGACTAACAAAAGAGGAAATAGCATTTATGGTAAATGGTTTTCTTGATAAAAGCGTTAGCGAAAACGTTATGAGTAAGTTTTTGTTACTAGTTAAAGAGAAAGGTTTAAGTTATAAAGAAACGTTTTATTTAACAGACGCGATGATTAAAAGTGGAGAGGTGCTTGATTTAAGCGATATAAATAAGGTTGTGGTAGACAAGCATTCTACTGGTGGAGTTGGAGACAAAGTAACTTTTTTAGTAAGTCCAATTGTAAGCGCTTTAGGTATAGGTGTGATGAAAATGAGTGGAAGAAGTTTAGGGTTTACAGGAGGAACTATTGATAAGTTAGAAAGCATTCCCGGTTATAGAGTAAAAATAACTAATGAAGAGTTTCGTAATAATGTAAATAATGTTGGTGTTAGTGTAATTAGTCAAACAAGTGCACTTGCTCCCGCTGATAAAAAAATATATGCTTTAAGAGACGAGATAGGTGCAGTTGAAAGTATTCCTTTAATTGCTAGTAGCATAATGAGTAAGAAGATAGCTTCAGGTGCAAAATATATAGTTATTGACCTTAAAGTTGGAAAAGGTGCGTTTATGAAGAACGTTAAAGTCGCTAAGATTTTGGCTAAGTATATGATTAAAATAGGAAAGTATTTTGATAGAAAAGTAGTTTGTGTATTAACTCGTATGGATTCTCCACTAGGTTATACTGTAGGAAATGCAATTGAAGTAAAGGAAGCGATAGAGTTTTTTGATGGTAAACAAGAAAAAAGACTTTTAGAATTAGTTACTACTATTTCAAGTTATATGGTTAGTTTAGGTGCTAATGTAAGTTATAAGATAGCAAGAAAGCAAGTGATTGAAGTAATAAAAAATGGTAAAGCTAAAGAAAAGTTTTATGAGTGGATAAGTAACCAAGGTGGAGACTTAAGTAGTGTAGTGTTAAGTGAAAATAAAGCTATTGTAAAGTCTAAAGAGAGTGGTTACATTAGTGAAATTAAACCTTTAGAAATAGCAGAGTTAGTAAGTAGCTTGGGCGCTGGACGTGTTAAAAAGGAAGACAATATCGATTTATCTGTAGGTATAAGGCTATTTAAAACTTTATATGATAAAGTAGAAATAGGAGACATAATTGGAGAGATATATTATAAAGATTATGTAAATGATATGGAAAGCAAACTAGCTAATTCTATTAAAATAACTAGTATTAAAACTAAAGAAAAGGACATAGTAATAGGTGTAATAAAGTGAGTGATACTTATGAAGAAAAGTTTAAGCTTATTATTAACCTTTTTTCTTTTTACTATAAAATTAAATGCAATAGAAAATATCAGTATCAATAGAGAAACACTTGTGCCTGATTTTAGTAAAGAAACACGTGTTTATAATGTTTATGTGCTTTCTAGTACTGAGATAATAACAATAAATGCTACTGGTGAGGAAAATGAATTAATTACAGGTACTGGGAGTAAAAGTTTAAAAAAGGGGTTAAATGTTTTTGAAATTAATTCATATATTAATGATATTTTGACTGAAAGTTATACTTTGAATATCACTAGGGGAGAAGACGTATTTGACAATGAAACTTCTAGATTAGAAGATCTTAGTATTACTGGATATAATATTGATTTTAAAAGTGATAACTTTAATTATGAAATAAGTTTAAATAAAGGGGAAGATGAAAACTTGGAAGTAATATATAAAGTAAGTAATCCTAAAATGAATGTTAAGGTAAGTGAAACAAGTGACTTAATTACAATAAAAGTGATAAGTGAAAATAAAAAGAATGAAAGTGTTTATAAGGTTAAGATTAACAAGGAAGTTAAGGTAAATGCAGTAGCTTTAAAAAGTAGTTTCTTTGATAAGAAAAAGTTTGATAACTTTGAACTTAAAATGATTAGAATTTCTATAATCTCAGTAGTATTTATTATAATGAGTGTTTTATTTTATTTGATTTTTGTTAAGTATAAAAAGAAAAAGAACTTTTAATAAAGTCCCTTATATTTAACATAATATTCTTCAAATGTTAAGTTCTCATTTTTTATGATAGTTGCAACTTCAACTCCAACATATCTATAGTGCCATGGCTCATATGTGTAACCAGTCATATATACTTTGTCTTTTTTGTATCTTAAGATGTAACCATATTTATGTGCATTTTCATTAAGCCATTTAAATTGTTCAGTGTTTTCAAAGGCCTCACTAAGAGTGCCATCTGTACTTAAGTCCATTGCTAGCCCAGTTTGGTGTTCACTATGGTTTGGTCTTGCACTATAAGTATCAGTTTCCTTTACACCATCCACGCTAACATACCAATCATATAAATTCTTTTGTCTTGTTTCGCTTCTGTATCCACTTTGAAGTATGATTTTAAGGCCTTCATTTCTTAAATCGCTTACCATTTTTTTCATCGCGTCAGCTGCCTCTTGTGTCATTTTTTGTCCTTCAATATTTACAAGAGTTTTTGGTTCAATTCCACTAGGAAGAGCATAGAACTTATTTACTAAAACTAAAGTATCATATGGGTCAGCTATTTCTTTGATATCTGTATAGAACTCTTTATCTAAGCTTGTGTTTACGTTCATTACAACTGTTTCAATATTGCTTTCTTTACTGAAGTAATTTTCGTATCTTTCTAAGTTTTCAATGTGGAAATACTTGATATTTGATAGTTCACTTAAATGTGAATATTTTTTGTTTATTTTCATAACATCTTGCTTACTTAAGTTTTTAGAAATATTACTTATTTCATCTTTTGTGTATCCAAGGTTTTCAAGGTGGCTTACAACTTCATCAGTTTCTTTCTTAGTGTTAGTAGTATTAGTTGGTGTTTTTGTATCCTCATCACTATTATTTAATCTGTGGCTTAGATATACAACTCCAAAAGCAATGAAACCAATTATAACAATTAGCAAAAATAGGTTACCATAATTTATTTTTATTTTTTTCTTTTTCATATAAAACATCTCCTGATATAATTATATCACTTTTTGTATGCTTCATGATATAGTAAATTTAAATTTTTGTAAATGTTGACTTCATAATAGTTTTTCTTTATAATGAACATAGGTGGTTAATTGTGAAGTTAGAGTTTTTGGTAAAGGATAAAGAGATGGTTAAAATGCTTATGTTAAATGAAGTGGAGTATTTTTATAATTCACATTTATTTGATTTACTTAAAAAAGAAGCATTAATGGATGGAGATAATAAAACAAGTAATATGTTTTATAAGTATGTTAGTAATGCCAAAGATATAGTGAATGGTAGTATTGTTGAGAAAATTGATGGTAGTTTAAGTAAGATTTATTTGGGATTAAATGATAATAGTCAAAGACATGGATTTAAAATTGAACCATGCGAATTATCTTTGGGAGAGAAAAGAAATGTTATATTAAAGTATGTTTATAAGAAAAGTAATAAGAAACTTTTAACAGATGGAGTAAACAATATAGTTGTTATGGATACTCATTATGATGGGGAAAACTATATTAGTGAAGAAGTAGTTAGGTTAAACAAAGAACTAAGCTCATTTTATTACTTTGAAAGAGGAATGTTTGACAAAGTGGATTTTGACTATATAGATAGTAAATTTTTGAAAATCAGGAAAATAGCAATGTTTAATTATAGTGATTTAATGGAGTTGTTAGAAGAGGAAAGATTAGAAAGAAGACTTACTGCTGACAAAGAAATTCTAAGAAAAGTAATGAAAAGATAAAAAAGGGCTTGACTTAACGAGATTTATTCTGTATAATTGTAAATGTCGTTAAGAAGTGCAGATGTAGTTTAATGGTAGAACTTCAGCCTTCCAAGCTGCTAACGTGGGTTCGATTCCCATCATCTGCTCCAGAAGCAAAAATCGTCGCACCAAAGCGATGTTAATGATTAAATCAATCAGAAATGATTGATTTTTTTGTCGTTTAAGAAAGGTGTTGATGATATTATGATAAAAATAATCAAACAAGAAATTAAAATAAATCATGAACTTAAAAGTAAAGTTGAATGGGCTTGTAGGCTTAATAATACTAAACCTATTTTCATTAATGGTAGTTTATTAAAATTAGAGCCTACCAATATAGGCTATTTAGAGCCTCATAGAGCAATTATTAATAACAAGACATATCTTTTATTCAATGGACACGAATTTGCTTACTACAGAGATTTAAATACCAAAATAAAACTATCTGATTTAAAAGATTTCATTAAAAAACTAAAATAATGACGAAATCTGTGTTATAATGGTTATAGAAAATATTAAACCTATTGGGTGAAGTAGTATTTATAAGCTAAATATTGCTTCGCCCTTTTTTGTTAAGGAGGATAAGAATGTGTAAAGAAGAAATAAAGAATGCTGGTATTTACATTAGGGTTAGTACTGACGATCAAGCTCGTGCTGGATTTAGTTTACCAGAGCAAAAAGAAAAACTACTTAGTTTATGTGAATTTAAAGGATATATTAAACAAAAATCAAGAATTAAAAAAGCATACCTAACTGGTATAGTTGAACTCAAAGATTTTGAAGAAAAACTAAAAAAGATAAATGAAAAATTAGAAATATTAAATAATAAAAAACAAGAGTTAAATGAATTAGATGTTCATACTTTTACAATAGAAAAAATATCTATTGATAATGGTTATAAAGAAAAAGATTTTTATAAATTTGAATGGGATATAAAAACAAAAGAAGAAAAATAACAATTTATTTCAAAATATATAGATAATATTGTGATTGATAAGACTGATACAGGTAGTTTAGATATCAAGCAAATAAACTTTAGAAGTAGTTTTATTGATAAAGCAGTTAAATTAACACAAGTTGGAGCTTATGATTATAAATTACCATTTGAAGTTAATCATAAACAAGAAATGGTTTTAGTATCTTCTCCAATGAAAAGAAAACAAGTAAAAAAATATATAGAAAGTAAGACCGGTGAAAAATATACAAAAAAAGATTATCTAAAACATTCTTTAATAACTTTGTTAATCTTTGGGGTAATACTTTTTGCTTGTAGTGCAGTTAAATATGGTTACATTGTTAATAAAGAACCAAACAGTAATGTATTAGAAATGTCAGTAAGAAAATCACTTATAGACATAGCAAATGATGAGTTTAAAAATGATGGTAATTATATTTATGCAGAAAGTCATAAAATATTAGATTATGAGGTAAAAAATAATGAAATATATGTTTATATTGTAGCTAATTATGGATTGTTTGATAAAGATAACAATGAACTAAATTCAGTTGATTCAAAAAAAGGCGCTTTAACTATGATATATATGAAAGGTAAAAATAATACTGGAATTTATGAATTAAAAGAATATAAAGAAGATGAAATTCCAGATAATTTAAAAGAAAAAGCAAATGTTAATTATGAAGATACTTATTTTAAGGAACAATTAAATAGTTATTGCAATAAATAAAAAATTAAATGAGTAGAGATGTAGGTGAATTATGAAAAAAGGGAAAAGAGTTAAATTTTTAATTATTATATTTATGTTAATAGTGGGTTTTATTTTTATAAATAACAAAACTGATTTTGTTTCAAAAATTAAGGATGAAGTAGAGAAAGAAAAAACTAGCGATAATAATAATGAAGAAGTAAAAAATCCTTCTAAGGAAGTATTAAAAGAAGAGGATGTTAAGTTAAAAACTAGTTTAGATATAGAAACACCATCTGGAGCTGTTTTAATTGGCTCTATTAAAAGAGATAATGAAGGTTGGTATTTTATGCCAATCCAACCACTTAATATAACGTTAACATATTATGTTGATCATGAAGAAAAATTTGAAAATATAATTAAATTAAGAATGCTTGATGATGAAGAAGATAATTTTAAAAAATCTGTTTATAATAATGAAATAGTAACAGTTTATGGTGAAATATTAAATCCAAGAAGTCTTGGTGTATTATATTTATATCCTTATAATATTAAAAGTGGTAAGCAAGTTGAAACATCTTATGCTGAACCTAGTATAACAGCACTATCAAATGATTTTGGAGAAATGGATGAAAGTTTGCTATCTAGTAAGATGAATTCAAAAATTATAAATGATGAATATAAATATAATTTTATATGGTATCGAAAGAAACTTTATATAGATTTGATAATGATTTTATAAATTTTTATCTTGAATTTGTTGATGCTTTCTTAAATTATAAAACAAGTATAAAATGTCCTAATAAATCTTATGCTGATTATATTTTTTCAATTTTAGATTATCAATTTCCTGTATTTTATGCAGATGGAGTATATGATTTTTCTAATGTATATAATAAGAATAATAAAACAATAAATTGGAGTTATACTTCGAATTCTAAAAAAGAACATGATGAATTAATAAATAATTTTTTAGCTGAGGCAAATAAATTATTAGAAGGGGTTAATGTAGAACAATCAGATAATAAAAAAGCTCAAATTATATATCATAATTTATCTAAAGTAATAACTTATAATTATGAAGCATTAGATAATTTTAAAAATACTGAATCGTATTACGTTTATACTAAACATACTGGTATATGTCATTCGTTTGCCTATGCCTATAACCAATTATTGACTCAAGTAGGAATAGAAAGTACTCTAGCATTGGGACATCCAAATAATTATTCTATAGGACATGCTTGGTCTGTTATTAAGATAGATGGTACATATTATTTTGCAGATCCTACATATGAATTAGGTTATAAAAACGGAACTTCATATAAGTTTTATGGTATGGGAATAAAGGAAATAGAAAGTACTAATGAATATTATGAAGATAATATAGTAATTG
>ULUE01025255.1_pt1 | contig 27396 bp, 46 predicted proteins | sample 1958211 | NCBI WGS metagenome assembly ULUE01 (sample SAMEA4835752, study PRJEB28245) | human gut metagenome | biome: gut microbiome; material: fecal sample | place: Denmark | collected 2008 | reverse complement strand
GTCCATCTATTATGAGATTGCGCCCGAAAATCCGCGCCGTCCATATTTAAGATATATGATACAACGGCCCGTTGAAACAGATAGGGATTTGGAACTGAATTTCAGCGCGTATTTGTGCGTTATAAACGTCAATATAGTTGGCAACTCAATAGACCAAGTTCGGGAGCTTGCAGAGTCAATTACAGAAACTTTCGACAAACTTATAAATGTTCCCGGATTTCCCAATATAGAAGACGTCACATGCCAGTATCCTGACGAATCAAAAAGTTACGATGCAGATACTAAGCTCGAGCTTTTTGAAACGGCACAAGAAATTCAATTTTATTTTGTTATTTAAAATCACAACCTCAACGAAAGGAATTAGAAGGCAAGGAAATCTACAGTACACAACACATCAATAGGGATGAAATTCTTCATCCAAGATGAAACATCAAGAGTTCAATTAAAGGGCGTAGAAAGCGTATCTCCGTCGTTTGAAAACATGGAATGGTCTACAGAAGACAGTTTTGATATAGAAAGCGGAGACTCCATTGCCAAAAAAACGGTAAAGAATCAAACGGATTTTACCGTAACGATGATAGATATAAACCAATCCGCCAATGAAGGATTTGCAATGGCAAAGCTGTATGCCGATGAAGAAGGAGACAAAGAGCAAATATATCTCATTGCGCAGACAGATTCAGGGGAAGAGATGGCAATAAAAGGATGTATATCTTCGCTTACAGCGGGAGATTACAATAATGCATTGCGCAAGCCGTCTTTTGTTATAAAAGGCAACAAATGCGCCGAAGTTCCCAAAGCTCCGTCTATGGGAGGATAATTTAAATAAGGAGACAAGATATGCTTTTTAAAAAAGACGATAAGAGCATTGCACTTTCATTGGACAATCCGGAATGCAAGCTCACAAAGGGATTGCATACAACGCTTTATTTAAGTGGACTTGGTTTTTGGAATCTTCAGCCTAAATTCGCATTTATGTTTGGAGGAGCAGAAGCTTTCTGCCGTGCATGGGCGATTTATATGCGCGTTCCTTTTGATGGAAATTGTGAAGAATTTTATAAGCATTTTGAATTCGACTTAATAGAGAAAGCGGAAGATCTTACAAAATTCATACACGATTTGGTCGACAGAGATATAGAACGCGTCGAAGAAAAGAGCTTAAATGCAAGGAAAAAGCCAAAAAATACCGGACGCGAAAAGCGTTAAAGATTGGTTGATTTCAGCGGCGTGGGAGCGTCAAAGGCTCGGATTGTCTCCTGCCGAGTACAACGCGCTCACGCCGCTTCAAATTCAATGCGAGTTAGAAGTTGCAAATGAATTAGAAAATAGGAGAAATCAAATTGTTGAATTGATAGACGAGCATTTCGCAAGGCTAGAATTTTTAGCGAACGGATTTTATTTTCCTGATTTAAAATCCATAGAAGATTTTAGGATTTTAAAGACAAAGAAAACAAAGAAGATTTCAAACCGCCAGAAGAAGATTAACGATAGAAAAAATTTTGAAATGGCGGTAAAATTTAACGCTCTTGTTGAAAGACTAAAGGCGGAGCGAGAATTGAAGCTTTTAAAAAAGAAAGAAAGGTTGTCTGAAGGCTGTTAGCATTGGAGGAATATTGTATACCGTTGGATTGAATACTTCTGGCTTTGAAAAAGGTTCTAAGAAAGTTGATGATACTCGCAAGAAGATGCAGAAGAATTATGAGTCGTATTCGAAAAGACAAGTAAGTTTAAATGCGCGACTACAAACGACCGTAAAACAACGACTAAAGGCGGAGGAAGCTTTAAATAAGGCTCAATTAGAGGGCGAAAAAAATTTAACAAAGTATATAGATACCCTTGATTTTTTGATAAAAAAAGAAGAAGATTTAAGACTTCAACAAGCTAAGCTTTCTTTGGCTTTCAAAGAGAACTTTAAATCTGCAGAGCAAGCAAAGTTTAACTTTGCTTCTTTAAAAAAATCGCTTTCTCCACTTGCAGTGGCCGGGGGAGCTGTTGCAGCTGCTTTTGCGACTCTAAAAGTTACGGCTGACAAGTTAGATTCTTTAGGGAAACGCGCAGGCGACTTTAATATGACGGCAACCGCATTGTATGAGCTTCAACATCAAGCGTCTTTAGCGGGCGTTGAATCAAATCATTTAGATGATGCTTTAAAAACTTTAACGGAGCGTGCCGGAGAAAATCACATTAAGTTTAAAGAACTTGGCGTCGAACTTAAAAAGACTAACGGCGAGACGAAAAATACTGGAGAGTTGTTAATTGAAGTCGCGGAAAAATTAGACGATTTCTCGACAAATACCGAGTCAGCTAAGATTGCGACAGAGCTATTTGGCGGAGAGGGGCTCAGTGTCATGCGAATGTTAAAGGATAACAAAGACGCCCTGAAGGAGGCATTTAATAAAAATACAATTGACGAAGCGACAAAAGCAGCTGCTGAATTTAACGATAATTTAGAAAATTTAGCACATTCCATCATGCCGTCGGTGTATAATTATGCGGGGAAAATCATTGATGGATTCAACGCATTAAAAGCTTTTTGGGTCGATGGGAAAAGCTATTATGAATACGTTCAAGACAAGTTAAACGCACAGACGGAAGCCCAGAATAAACAAATTAAAATCGAAGAAAATCGAAAAGAAGCTATTAAATATCAAAAGAAGCTCGAGGAAGAAAGAAATCAAATAGCCCAGAGAGATTTAGAATATCAAAAGAATTTGACAAAAGAATCCAATACTAGATTAGGATTAGAATCATCAATTGCAGATTCTATAAGCGAGGAATATGCTGCATTAACAAAGGCTTTAGACGCGGAAAAAAAAGAAGCGGAACGCGCCCAAAAGGAAGCGGAAGCTTTAAAACTAAAGCGCGAGGAATATGATTTAGAATTAAAGATTTCTATCTTAGAAAATGGGACGGACGCTCAAAAAGCTCAAGCCGAAAGTATGAAAAACGCCATTGAACGCAATCGCTTAATGAAAGAATATGGATTTTCAATAGAAGAAGCCACAAACCGATTAAGAGCCCAGAAAGAGCTTGAAAACAAAGGCAATGTTAAATATTCGCAGTCGGACATCGAGAAGGCAAAGAAAATATTAGAACGCGGAGAGGGCGGAACTGTTGGTAAAAAGACGCTAGAACAGGCGCAGGCGATTGTTGGCGGGAACGAGATCCAAGGTGATAGAGTTTCTATTTTTAAAAACGTTTCAGCTCAATCTCAAAGGCTGCAATTTGCAGATGCCGCTTTAAAAGAATCTTCGGCGGTGAAATCAAGTGCAGCAACTAAATCACAGGCTTCAGCGTCAAACGCTTCCGCAGCTGAAACGGGATCTGATAATACTGAGAATTTAATCAATCAAATCTTAAACAAATTAAATGTGCTTGATGACATCAAGACCAATTTTAATACACTTTTAAAAAACTATAAACTTAAAACAGCATAGCAATGTACGACTATCAAAAGCCATTTTATATGCCGGGATATACGACGACACTGCCATTTCAGGCAGAGTTTAAAGACAACATAACGACATTTGTATCTTTCAAATATCGTATATCTAAAGGACTTTTTAAAAGTAGAGTGGGAGCGTCTTTAAAAAAGATTTATGATTACAGGGGAGTTCCTATTATAAACAGGTTTAAGATTGCTTCCGACGCAGATATGCGCGACTATAAAGTGCTTACGGAGACTTTAACACCTGGGACGTTTTACGATGAGGTTATAGAAACGTACGGACATATTCCAACAAACTATACATACTACGTTAAATATTCAACCGCGAGCGTATTCTTTATAGGCTCGGCAATGCGCGACAAGCTTTGGGGGCAAACTCAATACACTGAGGATGGCTTTTATGATTACGGCTTTGAAATCCAAGACGAGTCTTGGGTTGCCGTTCCGCCAAATACGCAACCGATATTTCCGGGGGACAAATTTGTCATGCGCAGACCGTATTCAAACGGTCAATCAATATATAGAGTCCGGTCGGACGAATTTGTTTCGCAAGAAACAAATAAGTTGCCAATCCCCGTATTTAGGAATGTTGACGCTCGCACAGAGTTTTATGGGTCCGAAGCCGCGCCGGAGGAGATTTTTGATGGCCAAAAAGTAAATGGCTTTCATCGGCTTGTTTTAGTCTTGAAAGAGCGTTTGAGCCCGGCGAGAAACGATACCGTTGTAGTTGAAACGCGAACTCAATTTTTCGACACTAAACCTCAACTTATTCCGCGAACGAAATGGGTTAATGAAGGCGGGGCTGAAGTTGATATTGAACAGGACGGAAGCGGCTTTGACCCCGAAGCAGGGCTTTATGATGGCAAATACTGTATTGAGGACAGCGCAATCTCACAAGATTTAGCAACAAGCTTATGGCGGCGAGATGTTAAGTTGACTGAATGGAAAGTTTTTTAAAATAATAAAAATTGATAATATTTCAATGCCGCTAAAAAAGCGGCTTTTTTAATTTTTAATTTTTTTTGAAAAAAAGTTGAAAAAAGCATTGACAAATCAAAATAAGATGAAAGAATAGGCGCATAAAATCAAAAAGTTCTTTGAATGAAAACTAATTTCGCGCCAATAAAGGCGCGTTAAAAGAAAGGGAAACAATGGCAACGCTAAAGGTTAGCGTTCGGTTAGAGATGAAGCTCCGACTCAAACGCCTAAAAAGGCTTTTTAAAATGGGCAAAAGATTATTTTAAAAGCCGCCGCCCCAAAAGGGGCGGTTTCCCATTCAAAAAAAACCGAAGAAAGGCAAAATATGAAAAAAGAAACAAAGGAAATATATACAAAAGGAGAAAAAATTAGGCGCTATAAAGCTGCTGGAAGGGGAGCTTGGAGCTGCTATAAAGAGACATTGTCGTCAAAAGACATGGATTTTTTTCGTTATGCAGCTACAAAAGGATATGTAACGTTTGGCAACGACGCCTCGCGCGGGGGAAAGCTTGGAGAATATATCGAGGTGGTCAAAGACTTCACGCGCTCGGAGCTTGAAGAAAAGAAAGCTCTGGAAATTAAAGCGCGCGATGAGGCTTTGTCCAAGGTGCTGAAGAGCACTGTTATTAAGACATTTGCGACAAGCTCCGACGTTGGTTCTATTAAAATTGACGGCGTTTGTTATTCAAATTTTTACGGCGACGGAGAAAATACAATAGAAATAGACGAGTGCGATTTTAATGAATTTAAAACATCGGAAATATTAACTAGGCGCCAAATTTATAATCCGAAATTTCCCATTACGATTGTTAAATTTGACGCACCAAAAACTATTGAAGTGTCGTTAGATGATTGCGATGATAGTTTCGGATCGGAACGCATTGACAATGCTTGCGGTTTTGTTATTTGGTCAAGAAAAGCTAAGGTTTTTGTTTCGAAATGCGAAAAAAAATAAAAAGCGCAATTTATGATAGGATAGAGAGCCTTGCCGAACAATACGGCGGGCTCCCGGAAAAAATAAAATTGTCAATTTATGAAGACGACGAAAGCTTGCGCTACTTCCGCCCATCCGAATATTGGGCGGGAGGGAATGCGGAGCATACGGCGCTTATGAAATGGCTTTCTGCCGAAGTTGAGCGCGATTTCAAAACAAAAGTAGAATTAAAACTCATATCAACGTCGGATTATTGGCGTTGGCTTGGCAAAACGGGAAAGAAAGACAATGCAGACTCAAGAGCAGAATTTATCTCAATGTAAATGCGGACACGGCGGGAGGCGCGCAGGCGCGGGACGTAAAAAGCTTCCTCCGGAAAAAAAGAAAGTAAGATTGATTTTCTACGCCTTGCCTAAAACGGCTGAAAAAATCCGGGCATACGCCGAAAAACTGATGGCAAAAGATAATGCTTAAGGCTCGATTTTAAAATATCTCTTTGCTTCCGCAGGCGTTGCAAGTCCCTTGTAATGCTTTGCAAAAACGCCAAACCCGCCTACATGCCCCAATATTTCAACGGTGTGTTCCGCGCCTAAAAAGTGGTATCCGTACGACGCGAATGAATGCCGGAGAACGTCTTTGGGCAATTCGACGCCGGTAGAATCCTTAACTTTTCTCCAAACATTGTATGATTGGGGCGAAACGTTTTGACTGCTTGAAATCTTTCGGAGAGGCTCAATCCAATGCCATAGATTGGCGGGGAGTTGGGCGAGTATCCGCAACCTACGAGTCTTTGAAACTTCTGCGGGGACAGAAATTCGGCGGCTTTTAAAGTCAATATTTGAGATTTTTAAAACGGGGTCGCAATCTGGCGAGACAATTTCTGACGGACGAACGCCTGCAAATGCCATTATGGCGGCGGCGGGTTGCCGGCGAGAAAGATGCAAAATGGAAAAGAAAAACAATCGCTCGCGCTTAAATCAATCGACCGTTTGCGGGGTTGATTTGGCTTTAAAAATAAAACTCGCCCAAACTTATTTGGACGAGCTTAAAGGTTTGAAAAACGAGGAAGAACTTTTGCAATGGACAAGAGGAATCCCGTCAGAAATTTTAAGAATATTAGTCCTCTTTATTGCGCTTAATGAATTTAAGAGCCGCGTCTAATTCATCCAATTCTTGCGCATGCTTTGACATATATTCCATCAAAGCCTTGCGAATTATATAAGACTTTTGTTCACCGCTTCGATCCGCAAATTCTTCAAGAGCGTCCGCTAATTCAGGCGGAAGCTTAAAGGATTTGTGGACGAATCGTTCTGTTTTTTTGGGTCTGCCTATTTTTTTTGTATTCATAAATTTTTTATTTTTAGTGCTACAAAATATACTTTTTGAAAAAAAATCAAATATTTTCTTGACACGAAAACGCGATACCTTTTTAGTATGAACAAAAATTGAAAAAAATATGAAAACATACAGTATACGAGTCGACAAAGAACTGGCAGAAAAAATATCACGTTTCGCGCGAATCGATGACCGATCTGACGCAGCTGTAATTCGCAAAGCTCTTAAAGAGTTTTTTTTTAAGCGGGACGGTGTGCCCAAAAAGGTACTTAAAAAGAAAATATCTATTAGTAATCGAGAAGCTTTGGACGCGAGAAAATCTTCCGACGCATCTATGTCATCCAAATATGGGCTCACCCCAGCGCAAGCGGAAGAATTTTTAAAGAAACTTCCCGCCTTAATAAGGGCAGAACGCCAAGCGAAGGAGGAAAAAATCAAGGAGAGCAAGCAATGAGGGCTAAAGTTAATATCATTAAACTCGGCGCCCCGTTTTATATTATGGGCAAGGGCTGTTCCCTTAAATCCTCACCTCTTCCGGAAATCAAGGACGAAACGTTTCCCAGAGGTGGTTTCTACGACTATATACGGCGCTGTCTCGAGGGCACACAAACCCAATTCGTCGACACTAAAGGCAACACTCTCGAAGGGATTGAGTGTTTTTGGAATCTCGTTGTTAAGGGGGACAAACTCAATGCCGTACTTATCGCGCGGGTTTTGGGCAAAAAAAATATGGGTTATGATTACGTTAAAATCGTTCAAGTTGTATATCCAAATCTTAACAGCTGCGCGTCCAGAGAGAGTTTCATAGTCCCGCCGTTCAAGTCTGAGTTTAGTCCGCTTGTTGTTCAGATTTTTAATACCGAAAATTATTCCGCAAAAAACACTTATTGCGGAAACAACACCAATAAAAGCCCAAAATGTTTCAGGGTTATTAAAAGTATTCTGAAGCATTTCTTTAAAGGTCATTTTCAGAGAGGAAAGTCCAAATAAAATGAACTACTTCTTGAGAGCGCGTTCGGCAATTTGCTCAGGGATATCATACCCAGTCTTTTCAAGACACGCCAGTGAGATTTCCGATTCCACTTTTAGAGAAAATTCAGAAGGTATCTGAGAAAACTAATTTGAGCGTTCAGGAAACAATAAGGCTTTCCACTCTAAAAGGGCTTCAAAAGCTCGACGAATTTTTGACCGACCAACCCCAACAAAGAAAGGAGGGCAAATAATGACTATAGTTTGCGCAATATTTTTGATGATAGTGGCTCTATCAATCATTTGGTTCCGAATCTCCTATCTTCAACAGCGTTTCCTTGCCGAACAAGGAAAGATATTTGAACGCATAGAAAAACTCGTCGCCTACGAAATAGCAGACTGCTTTTCCACTGTCGACCAGTTCGGGATTGGTGCAGACGAGAACTCCGATGTTTCGCAACGTGGACAAATCCGCCAATTCACAATCGTTAACGGTTGCGATGGCGAAAAATTCCTGCTCCGAAACTTCAAAGGCAAACTTTCTAATCTCGACGCAACAAAAATTAAGGGCGTGTCGAAGTACGGACACTTTTCTGCAAAAACAAAAAAAATTTCTAACAACAAAAGGAACGCCGCCAAGGACAAAACCAAAGGCGACGGAAATCAAATTTGAAAAATCGTAAAAGTAGGAATCCATATTCCCATTCTTTTTTTTAACAAAACAACGTCAAAGCAAAAAAACATGACACACTGCAGCTCAATCAGAAACCCAAATAATAAGCTCAAATCCTCATTAAAGGCGGTTAAAAAAACAAAGGATATTTCCCAACACAAAGTTGGGGTGAAGTGCAAAGGCAAATAGTATCGCGGGCATAGCGTCGGAGGATGGCTCCGGACAGGGTATTAACGGATCACCCCTCATTCAACACCGCTTAAATTTTTGGAGAAGAAAAATGAAGGCAATTAAAAAAGACGAAGCAAAGCGAATATTGATGGTGGGGGAAACCTACTTCTACGAGCTTTTAAAGCTCTTTCCCGCAATGAAAATTCGCCAAGGGATTTTTGACGCAGAAAAGGTTAAAGGCGTATTTGAAACATTAAACCAACATGGCGGAGTTAAACGGCTCCTTAAAGCGAGGAATGGCAATGGATAGACCAAATTATGACCGTTTTGAAGCCGAATTAAAAGAGCAGCGCAATTTAGAAACCCGCTCGATAATTATCGGCGCCATTTCCGCCATTGTGTTTACGCCCCTATTCTGGCTGCTGGCATGCATCTTCTTTCAGCTAGAACAATAAAGAAGGCTCTCAAGGTAGCAGCCTTGAAAGCCTAAATATAAACCGGGCGCAAGCCCACAAACAAGATAAGGACAAGATGAAAAATAATAATACAAAGTCAAGCGTAATCTCGCGGCTTAACAACGACTGGGAGGCGACAATCACAATATCGCTCCCGCTTTCAGCTCTCGACAAGCTAGCTAAAAAGGCGGCAAGGCGCGGCTTCAAACCGCTGCACTTTGCCAAAATGAAACTCCAAGAGTTCGCGGAAGAAAAGGAGGCGAAATGAAAAATTTAGGGATTACAAAGGTTGTGCGTAAAAGCAAGACGCGCATTGAAAGGACTACGGCAGACGGAGCGTTTGCGGTAGAACGCGACGAGGGAATACTCATTCCCCGTCCGGAGTTCCTGAACGCTTGGAGCGGGTTGCGCTTTTGCGCATCTGGAGAGCTTTTTGGCGGGCATGAGACTAAGTTTGAAGTTGAAGAATTAACCTGCGTTGAGTTTGCAGTGGCGCCGATTGACAGCGACCCAAACGACATTCAAATCACCGGCATCACATGCAAAGGCACGTTATTTGCCGACAGACATGCGGAGTTTTCAAATTGCTATTTTTACGACGAAAAAACTCTTGAAATCGCGGAAGACCTTTACAAGGCCGCAGCCGATTACTTCGACGGCAAAAATGCCCAAACAGAGTTTGAATTTAAAGTAGAAACAAAGGAGGCCAAGTAATCATGGCAATATACTTTGACATAGAGACGGCGCCACTTGAAAGCCAAAAGCTCGATGCTCTTATGCCGGTTTTCAAAGCGCGGGCGAACATCAAGGACCCTGAAAAGATAGAGGCGGACATTCGGGAGAAAATCGCGGAATTTATCGCAAATGCGGCGCTTGGCGCGTCAACCGGAAGGGTGCTTGCGGTAGGATTCGCGCGGGGAAATGAAGGCGATGTTGAGTTTATCGAAGGGGAGGAAGAACAAATCTTGTCCAATTTCTGGCGCTTGATAACAGACGAGCGCGGAGTCATATTGGAGGACGTTGTCGGCTTTAATTCAAACTCCTTTGACGTTCCTTTCCTCATCCGCCGCAGCTTTATCTTGGGCGTGAAGATTCCTGCTACCGCAACTTCAATCTGGCGGAACAAAACGTATTTAAATGCAAGCTTCAAAGATGTTATGGACGTTTGGGCTTGCGGCACGCGCGAGATGGTTAGTTTGGACCATCTGTCTAAAGCCCTTGGAATTGGCTCTAAAAACGGAGACGGTGCGCTCTTTTACAAGCTTTACGCCCAAGACCGCCCGGCGGCCCTTGAGTATCTAAAAAACGACGTGGAACTAACCCGCGCATGCGCGCTTAGATTGGGGATGGCAAAATGGATGTAGCAAACACAATGCAAACAATCCCAACAGCACAAATTCAGCAGGCGCAATCCGCGCAGGAAATTTCCGCAAAACTCAAGGCGTACTTCCCGGAGAACGAGCTTGAATGGAGAGTGCAGCAGTCCGGAGAGACCGCTAGCGGAAAGCCGTATGCGCTTGTCCTCTGCTACGTCCAGGCCCGCGCTATTGAAAACAGGCTTGACGAGGTTCTAGGATTTCAAAATTGGCAAAATGAAATCCGCGTTGAAGGCGAAAACATCATCGCCCGCCTTGGGGTAAAGATTGGCGGAGAATGGGTCTGGAAGGAAAACGGCTCAAGCCAGACCGACATTGAGGCTTTCAAGGGCGGGATCAGCGGGGCTATAAAGCGCGTGGCGTCGTCGGGATTCGGGATAGGGCGCTATCTCTACGAGCTTGAGGCTACGTTTGCGGAGTGCTCTTTGGGAAAAGTCGATGGTTGGAATTGCGCGAAGTTAAAAAGCGGAAAGAAGTTTTGGTGGAAGACGCCGCAAATTCCCGCGAAGTTTTTGCCAACAAGAGAAGCCACTGCAGAGTCCGCCGGGCAAAAGTGCGCAACAAGCGGCGCAGCGCAGGAATCTTCAAAAAGAATGTTTACTGAGGAGGAGGCGGAGGCCGCAAAGAAGTTTGCGGTAAGCTTGGATCCGGAATGCACGCAGCGCTCTTTCAACGAGGTTTTGAACAGAATGGGAATCGCCTCTCTTACGCAGATAGAGTATGCGAGAAAATCCGAATTTCTAAAAATCTTAAAGGCTGTTGTGGCGGAATCCCGCGCGGCCGCAGAAAGCGGGGCGGATAATGGCGTCGCGTAAAAACTACCTTTTCGGGCGCGTGGATGCGGACGGACGCCTTGCGTTTGACGACGTGGCGGCGTTTGCGCGCGTGCGCGCCCTCTTGAGGGGCTCGAACGTGCAGGTTTTAATAGAGCGACGCGCTAAGCCCCGCTCATTGCAGGAAAACGGCTATTATTGGGGAGTGGTGATTCCGCTTCTGTGCGACTGGTCCGGATATACTTCCGACGAGATGCACGACGCTCTCAAGGAAAAATTTCTTTCCGAATACGATTCGGAAAAAAATCTTGAGCGGATTAAATCGACTGCCGCGCTTTCGACGTCAGCGTTTGAGGAGTTTTTGTCGAAAGTCAGGCAGTGGGCTTCGGAACAGGGCGTATTTATTCCGCTGCCAAACGAGGAAATTTACTAAGAAAGGGGATTTGTGGCTTCATTTAACAAAGTTATTTTAATTGGCAACCTCACCCGCGATCCGGAGCTGAGGCAGACTCAAAGCGGAACATGCGTGTGCAGGTTTTCCATAGCGGTAAACCGCTCATACAATGCGCAGGATGGCTCCGCAAGGGACGAAGCTTGTTTTGTCGAAATCGACTGTTTTGGAAAGTCGGCCGAAAATATCGCCAAGTTTTTTAGCAAGGGCAAACCGATTCTTGTCGAGGGCCGTTTGCGCCAAGAGAGTTGGCAGGACAAGCAGACCGGCCAAAACCGCACAAAGCTTATGGTTGTCTTGGAGCGTTTCGAATTTGTGGGCGGCGGGTTTGCCGCAGCTCCCGAAGAATCGGGCGGCGCGGGCAGCCGCGCGCAAGCTCCTAAAGTTGACCAAAGCAATCAATCCGATTTTCAAGCGCGATATCTGGGCAATGACGCGCAAGACGAATTGGAAGACGACATCCCATTTTAACGCCGCGGGGACTTTGACAATGGAAACAAAGATAAGATTTTTTCAGACGCTATTTGAGACGCCGGCGGACGGCGAAGCGTGCCTTGTCTTTAACAGGTTCGGAGGTTTTGAAATTCTCGTCTGGGACGGAAGCCAGGGAATGTTTTACGACGAAAGGGAGGACGTATTTCACGATTTTAACCACGCCAGGCTTTGGGCGTATCCGCCCTTTGACGAGTGCGAAAATTTTGACGAAAAAACAACTATTCGCGGAGGCTCTAAAATATGAATTGGGCAAGCTTTAAAGTGAAAGCGCGCGCCGGAAGGCTTGCGCCAAAGCGCACAGGAGAAATGAATAAGCTGGAAACAGAGTATGCCCGACATCTGGCCTTGCTTAAGCAGGCGGGAGAAATCGCGGGTTTCGACTACGAGCCGGCAAAACTGCGGCTTGCAAAAAATACATTCTACACCCCAGACTTCCGCGTGGTGCTTGCCGACTCAACTGTCGAATACCATGAAGTCAAGGGCTTTTGGGAGGACGACGCGCGGGTCAAAATAAAAGTCGCAGCCGAACTCCATCCGTACAGGTTTGTCGCCGTCAGCAAACAAAAAGGCGCGTGGAAAACGGAGGTGTTTTAATATGGCAAGGGGAAAAGACAAAACTTCCGTTATTTTGTACGGAAATATGCTAAAGGCCATAGCAAAGTTGCCTGCTGAAAACTGCCTTGAAATGATGCAGGCGATTTCCGCGTACGTCGATGGAGCTGAGTTTAAGTTCACAAGTCCAATATTGGAGGCATGGTTTTCCGATATGATAGAAACCTTTAAGCGCGACGCCGAAGCATTTAAGGCTACCTGCGTAAAACGTTCTGAAGCAGGAAAAATAGGGAACAAGAGACGTTGGAAGGAAAAGATAGAAGAAGATGGCGGTGGCAATGTTAAAGATTCACAAGGCGGTATGGACAATCGCAAGACGTCGCAAAACATCGCAAAGTATCGCAAAACGTCGCAAAGTATCGCAAACATCGCTGATACTGAGACTGAGACTGATATAAAAAGAAAAGATATAGATAAAAAAGAAAATGGATTTTGCTTAAACGATTTTATCGCCGCGGCAAAACTGCCGGACGTTTCCGCAACCGAAGAACAGGCTCGCGAATGTTTCGACTTTTACGCAGCACAAGGCTTCCTCAAAAGCAACGGACAGCCAATTACTGCGGTTGCGCCCCTTCTGAGGGCTTGGAAAAGGCGCGAGGGTATGTTTTCCCATGGCGCGAATAAAAACGGCCCACAGGGGCAAAATTCGCCCGATTTGCGCACTCTAAAACTTGGGCTTAAGTTCATTCTCGGCGGCTCCGACAATCTCCTGCCGCACGAACAAAAGGCGCTGGCATGCCAAGACGCCGAAAGCTTCAAGCGCTACGTCCCCGATGAATATGCGCTTATAGTCGACACGCTTAAAGAGCCTTTCTCCAAAATGAAAGACTTTATCAACAAAAATTTAAAATAGGAAAGAAACTAATATGAGCAAAAAATTAAAAATACAATTTTGGAAAGCCGAGAAGGTTTTATGTATGCAAATACTCAAGCAGGAGGGATTGCCCCAAATAAAATCAAATGGGAATGTGAATATTCTTGCGCGTCCGAGATTAGGCAAAGATAAAATAGACCTAAGAGGAGACGAGAAATACTCCTATTTGTGTATAGAGTCGATGTGCTTTTCATCCAATACCGAGCGCGACGCCTATTTGCATTGGGCAGTCAACGCCATCACGGACGAGCTTTTTACAGGCAAAGGAGAGCTTAAAATCGGAGAGATGTGCGAGGTGAGAAATGATGAAGATAATACTTGGAAAAGAAGGAAGCTCTTAGCAATTTTTTCAGAAAAATACGATAAGCGATTCATTGTTGAAAAGGAGGAGTATCCTTATGAACACTCTTCTTGGGATTGCGCCCGCCCAATCACCAAGCGCATAGAACCAACCGTTGAGGAGTGCGGGAACGTAGTCACCTATACTTGGGAGGAGAAATGAAGCTCAATTACTACCAAGCGTGGCATTATCATTATATCGCTCGAATCAGACAGCCTTTTAAGCTTTGGATAAAAAGCAAGCCGCAGGGCAAGATGAAGTTTTTTGGCGAAGTAATGGAAAACGGAATGTATGACGTTCCAGAAGCGGACGATAACGAGGAATTTCAAAAGTGGATTTTGAACGAAAGGAAGAAAAATGAAAAAGGAAGATAGGCAGATTGAATGGGAAAAAGGACTTAAAAATGCTCTCCCATTGGAAAAACGAACCTGCTTTAATTGTAGATTTGTAAACGTTATAAGCGAAGACTTAGGCGAGGTTTATTGCAAGAAATTTAGCGATTCTCCGCAGGGAATTTATCGAAACGCGATTATAAAGATGGATAGCAAAGGAAAATGCCGATTTTGGGAATACAAAGAAGAAAGCGAGGAGAAATGAACGATAACTTTTACATTGCAGTATCGGCAAGAGCCGCACTTAAAGACGGCAAACGCAAATACTTTCTTGGCAGGCTGACTTGCGCAAAAGACAGATTGTTTATGTCGTGGCAAGTTCAAGAAAAGGATTCGCTTCAAACCGAGGATAGTCTAAGCCTTGCTACTATTCGCAAATACGGCTTGTTGTCTTTTTCAAAGAAAGACACCATAAAGGACTTGCGCAAAGGCATTGCGGAGTATTTCCGTAAAAACAATGTCAAGAGCAAGGACGCATTTGTGCAGTACTTTAAACAATATATATACAACACTCGCGGCTTGGAGCTTGACTGGGCTTGCGAGATAGTCGGAAAGGTAAGATGAATGAGCCAGACATTAGTATGTATATATGTTGATTGCAAGCGCAATTGCCCATTCTCCTATCGAAATAATACTAATCCAACAGGAGTTAGCAGAGCATCGTGGGAGTGCTTTAAAAATTGCAAAAGCTAAAAAGAAAGGATAAAAATGCTAACATTTACAATGAATGATAAACAAGGCGTTGAGCTGACCTTTGACGGCGTGAACAAAAAGCTTGCCGAGCTTAACGCAGGAAACGGCGCAACAGCGCAAGATGTGGCTCTTGGCGCAGTAGTAGTGCAGGCAATGCGCTTAATGAATAAGAAGCCCTTTTGGGAGCTTGTTGGACGTATCATAGAATCAACGATGTATCTTGATGATAACAAGGTCGCGGTATTCGGAAAGGAATATTGCATAAATGAACTTATCGACGGAGCGAAGGAACGCCGCAAAAGGCTCGAAAAAGAGGGCGAAAAATACCGCGATATGTCAATATCGGTCAAGATAGGAGACGACGTTATAAAGATTCAAGACGCCGACGAATCGGCACTAAAAGATTTGGAGGACATATAAATGGATTATGATGCAATGAGACTATTCATATTAGTTTGGGTCGCCGCATTTATAGCAGGTTGGCAACTTAGAAAGGGCATTGAATCAATCAAGTTAAATCTGACTATACACAATCTTCACGTCCCCGACGGAAGGGTTGTAGTACAGGACGATAAGTTTGAGTTAATAAAGCAAAGAAAGGATAAATAATGATAGTTTTAATGTTTCGTTTGCTTCTATGTTTCATAGCCTTAATAATAGGTACGGTATTCTTTTTGCTCAAAATGTTTGGAGATGTCCTATCTACAACTTTTGAATACTTTTGCGAGCTGATGGATAAATTCAGCGACCATTTAAGCATAGTAAAACTTGCAAAAAAATTAAGAGATGAAAACAAACAACTTAAAAAGAAGATTGAGACTTTAGAAAATCAACAAAGGGAGGGCTAATATGGAAGAAATAACAATTAAAAATTACCAAGAACTTGCAATGCGTACCTGCTTGCCTTCGGCAAAGAACTGGGATTATTGCTACTGTTTGATAGCCTCCGAGATTGGCGAAGCTTTCGGTAAATGGGGCAAGAAGTTTAGAGACGGAGAGTTTGACAAAGACAAGCTCGCCGACGAATTGGGCGACGTGTTCTGGGGCGTTGCCTTAGCGTGTGAGTTAGGAGGATATGATTTTGAGAGCTTGTGGAAATATAATTATAACAGAGAATATTTTTATGCAACTGCTTATTTCCCTATCCCGTACCAATTTAATAAATCAAATTGGCTAATATCCGATGGATTAGCTTCTAATTTTTTATCTTGGGCAAGAATTTTTGCAGAACAATGTGAAATTGACCCGCTTGATTGCTTGCGGCGCAATATTGCCAAGCTTACAGATAGGCAGGAAAGAGGCGTTATAAAAGGAAATGGAGACGAAAGATGAAAAAAAATAAAATATACATAGCGGGACCAATGACAGGGCTTCCTAATTACAACTTTGAAGCATTTGACAATGCAGAAAGGATTTTAAAGGCTCGAGGATTTGAGCCAATGAACCCTGCTAATATCGGGAGAAAATGGCTAATAGAGAATAGCCACAGAGAGCCAAACGAAAGCGAATATCAAGACATCTTAAGGCAAGACAAGGAGCTTTTAAATCAATGCTCGATGATATATCTTTTGCGCGGCTGGGAAAAATCAAGGGGCGCAAAAATCGAATTAAGGCACGCTCTTAATTGCGGACTAGAAGTTGAGTTGGAGGAGGCGATATGAGATATAAGACACTCCTCAAGCGCGGCTATTCAAAATCGGAAGCGAGAAAATTAGCGACGTCAAGAAAATTATCAAAAAACAATTGCAACAACTTTGACGCCACAAAAATTCTAAAAAAGGTTGGGCTAACAAAAGAAATGGTAAAGGATGTTTTAAATGAAAGAAATAATTGAACGATTAGACAGAATTCTACATATAGAAGACGACGATCGATGAGCAATCCACACCATACCCACAAATGGAACAAGCTTCGCTCAATAATCTTTAAACGCTCCAAAGGTTTATGCTCTAACCCTTTCGGATTCCATTCCTTCCCGGGCATGTTAACTCCAAACGGACAACCCACTCCTGCTACTGTTGTACACCACATCATCCCAATCGAAGTTGACTATTCCCATGCGTTTGATCCGCACAACTTAACTACACTCTGCTCCAAATGCCATGACCATGCTCACGCCCTCTTAGACTATGGCGGCGTTGCCGGGCGTATAGAATATCGTAAAGCTTTTAATTTGCCAACTAATATAGCATTAACTTGTCACCAGAAGAAAGTAGTTCTCCAGCCCTTTTTTACGCAAGAAAAATGCAGAAAACTCTCAAATGGAGAAATCTACTGTGCTCGATCAGGTTGCATAAAACCACGCCCCTGCTCTTCATGTACTCACCTTAAGGCTTGACAAGTTGCATGGTTGCATTTATGGGGGTAGCAACTTTAAAATTTAAAAAGGAAATGACCGCACAAGCCTCAACTTTTCTTCACAATAAATAAGTTTTTTATAGGGGCATAGGCAAAAATGAAGAAAAATGCATCATATTTAGGGATTCCTCGAGAGGCTAAGAAAATATACGACGCCATCGCAGAGGTTTACGCTGAAAAAATCGACCTAAGGTTAGACTTTGCTTTGCTTGCAATATACGCGCGTTCGCTATATCGGCTTGAAATCGCCTACAAAGAGGTGGAGAAGGAGGCGAAACTTTATTATCAGACGTCAAATGGGTCATATGCAGCACATCCACTTAGGGATGAAATATCCATGCTTGAAAAACGGATAGAGAGCGTTGCAGATGCTTTAGGTTTGTCGCCAAAATCGCGGGCGAGGATAAAGAAGGCGAAGAATCCGGGACGCCCTCAAAAGGGATTTCGGGCCCGTATAGAGGGCGCACTTGAAGGTGAAGATAAATAGAGAAGACGGCGCATTTGAATATGCGCAGGCTGTATTAAATGGCGACATAAACGCGTGTGATTCGGTAAAGCGCAACTGCGAGACATTTGTTGATTTGTGGCGAGCCGTTGAAAGCGGAGTCATAACAGATATACGATATAATAATTCGACGCTTGATAAATTTTATTTAGTTAGTAAAGGATTAAGACACTTCGAGGGGCAAACGAGATATTTAGGCAAATCTATTGAATGGCAACCGTGGCAGCGTTATTTTTTTGGCAACGTATACGGCTGGGAGGTTTTCGACAATGAACTGCAAGAATGGGTATGGTTGCACAAGGAGATTTTTTTGTTTTGCGCAAAAAAGCAGGGAAAGTCGTTCATGTCGTCTGGCATATCAATCTTTGATTGCGGATATGTTTTGGACGCGGGAGCAAAGTGCTATATATTTGGCGTCGATGCAAACACGGCAAAGATTCCCTATGAGAATTGCATTAAATTTATAGAGTCTGACGAAGATTTATCGGAAGATTTTAGCGTCGTGGGGACTCATATCTACACCAATTGGGATAGAAGCTCTTACATTCAGCTTATCCCTAAGATGAGCAAGGCTGGAAATTTCGACGGCAAAAATGTATTTAGCGCAGTTTGCGAAGAAGTTCACACCTTTGAAGATAATGGAAACACCTATGATATTTTTTCGCGCGGCGTCTCTGCACGTTCAAACTCTCATATCGTTAGCATAACAACAGCTGGGTATAATAAATATAGCTTTTGCAAGCAACAATACGATTTCTACAAAAAAATAACAGAAAAAGGTGATTTTTATTCTCCGCAATGGGGATTGATATACGAACTGGACAAGGACGACGATTGGCGGGACGAAAGCGTTTGGATTAAAAGCAACCCAAATTTAGGAGTATCAAAGCGCGTAAAACATATGCGCGACCAAATAAAGAAGATTGACGAACAGCCGACAAATTTAAACAAGTTTTTAGCAAAGGATTTAAACGTTTGGGTAGATAACGTCGAAGCGTGGCTCGATTCGGCGAAGCTTGAGTTATTATTCAAGCCATTTGACATTGAAACGCTCAAGGGCAAGAAATGCTTTTTAGGCTTGGATTTAGCGCGCAAGCGAGACCTGTCTGCTGTGGTTGCCGTTTTCCCGCCGCAAGACGGGATAGAGGTTCCAATTGTTTACGGGCATTTTTTTATCGATGAATCGACCTGCGACATCCGCGAGGAGCTGAGCAAGGTTCCGTTTAGGGATTGGTCAAAGAGTGGCTGGATAACCCTTACGGAAGGCGATGAGATTAACTTTGAGGAAATAGAATCCTGGATTAAATCATTTGCCAAAAAATATAATGTGCAGGCTTTATATTACGACCCGACATTTGCGGGTCTTTTAATTTCAAACCTTTCAAACTTCGGAATTGAGACACGGGAGTTCAGGCAGAATGGTAAGTCGTATTCGGATGTTATTTCCGCAGCAGAGCAATCTGTCAACAAAGAGAAGATTTTGTTTGTAGAAAACGAAGCGCTGCGCTGGTGCATTTACAATGTTCAAATCCAGACGTTTAGCGACAATCGCGTAATGCCGTATAAGCGCGGCGATGAGAACAAGAAGATAGATGGCGCGGTAGCGTGGCTCATGGCATTCAAAGGGCTTGTTTCAAAGAGCGACGAAGAGCGCAAGAATGCGGCTCGCGCATACCTAATTGCGAAAGGTTATACTTTCGACGAAAACGGGAAACCGATAAAGATGATTTTGGGTGAAAAAACTTAAAAAAATATTGACAAGTTGCATGGTTTCATTTTTTTGTTTGCCGACTTAAGAATTTTTTTAGAAGCTGCAAGGATTATTAAAGTTTTTCAAGCCCAAGACGTTTGCGCCGGCGCCAACTGCGCAAAGAGTTCATATCAGTAAATATAACAACGATGTCACGCTTGACAACGTTCTTTGGGTTGAAGATGTTTTGGCATGCCTCAAGTTTTTGACGAATTGCTTTGGAGCTATGCCGCTTAAATTAAAGCAGCGCGACGATTCCGGGAAATCTGGGGATGTAAAAGAACATCCGTTGGCAAATATATTTGACGGGTTTGCGAATCCGGAAACTACATTTAAGGATTTCCTTCAATGGCTCTTGATTGATTATTTCACCGCAAATGCAGGAATTGCAGTTATAACCCGTGATGAGAATCAAAATATAACGGGATTATGGCAGCAACACGCCAAGAAAGTTTCGCCGCAGCGCTCTCCAGAGACTAATTGGGACTTGGTATATAATATAACGTTGGATTGTGGCGACGTAGTGCCCTTCTCTTCGTCGGAAATTTTAAAAATAGTAAACTTTTATAACACCGGAGTTCTGGGAAATAATATTGTTGATTTGGCGCAGAACTCATTTCAAACCGCAAATGCAACCGTTAAATTCGCAAAGGAGTTCTTCGACAAGGGAATCTATGCCGACGGATTCATTCAGTTGGGAGACACTATTGGAGCAGACGAGATTTCCGCCGCCGTAAAAACCGAAATAGAAAACGATTTGGCGGCTAAATATTCGGGGACCGGGAATTACCACAAGCCAATAATTCTTCCCGGGGGAACAAAGTGGGAGCAAGTTCAAATGGATTTGCAGAAGCTTCAAGCAGTTGAAACTCGCAAGTTCAACCGAGAAAGCATATGCTCAATTTTCAGGGTAATAAACCGTCTAATGACCGGGGAAACTACGTCTGCGGAAGCTTGGCAATCGCAAATTAAGCTGCTTTTGGGAGACATTTCTAAAATAGAAAATTCATTTAAATGTTGGTTGCTTACGGAAGACGAGCGCCGGGCAGGATTCTATGTAAAATTTAACGTCGATGCTCTCACAAGGGGCGATTTGTCAAGCCGTATGAGCGCACACGCAACCGCGTTGAACAACGGTATAGAGACAGTAAACGAAGTAAGAGAGATAGAAGACTTGCCAAGAGTTGAAGGCGGCGACGAACTTCGTCAAAACTCCGCAATTCAATCGCTTGACCATAGCAAGCAAGCGGGGGGCAGAAATGAAAACTCCAGTGGAACAGACAATAATGGAAAGGTTTTAAATGGCGACAAAAATTAAGGGATTTAACTATGTGGCACAATCTGAGAACAGCCCGGCAAAGTTGTATATATACGGCATTATTGGTTGGGACGTTATGTCAAAAGATGTTGTTGACGCATTAAATTTAGCAAATGGAGATATTGAAATACATACCAACAGTGTTGGCGGAGACTGTATCGAAGGAAATGCCATATACAATGCAATCAAGAGTTTTAAAGGCGTTAAAACAGCCATTATAGACGGCGTTGCAGGAAGCGCTGCAAGTTATATTATGCTTGCCTGCGATAAGATTAAGGCGTTTGAGAATGCAACAGTGTTTGTGCATAATCCGCTTGTAGAATGGTGCGGAGGAAATGCGAAAGAACTGGAGAAATATGCTGGTGATTTGAAAAAAGTCGAGAGCGAATATGTAAAAGCTTATTGCGGGAAATCTGGAAAGACTGAGGAAGAAGTACGCGCAGCAATGGACGCAGAGACTTTGTTTACGGCAACGGAAGCAAAAGAGTTTGGTCTTGTGGATGAAATCATTTCAGACGACGAATTGCAACGCAAAGAATCCGCGAAGGCGTTTTTTAAAATGGTAGCGCGTTTTGATTATACAAAAAATTTTAACAAGGCGAAGAGCCAAAAATCAAAATCAACAAAAGGACTAAAAATGGAAATTAAGAACAAGGACGATTTGAAGGCGGCTCTTGAAAGCTTAAAGGAGCTCGAAGGCGACGCCCTAAATTCGGCTATAGACGACATAGCAAATGCGGTCGAGACTTTGACTATAGAAGAATCGACAGACAATGCAAATGAAGGTGAAGGCGACGGAACTGGTGAAGGAGACGGCACAAAAGAAGCTATGACTAAGGAATCGGTTGAAGCCATAGTTAAGAGTTGCATTAAGGCGTCTCTTGAAGATTCGGAATCCAAGATGCAGGCAAAGTTCAATAAATTTCTTGGCCAAGGATTTAATGGCAAGGACTCGTCTAAATCGCATTCGGAAATTTATAACTCAATGCCAAAAGGCGCATATAAGACTGCATATTTTAAGGCCCACAAGGCGGATATAATGGCTGGTAAATAATTAACAACGTAAGGAAAGGAAATAGAAGAGCAATACAATATCTGACGATTTGTTCACTGACATAGCGGTAGAAACCATTAACGCAGTGGCTGCATACCGCTTGCAGGGATTTAAGGATTTAGTGAAGGATTTTTCTGCCGAAGCGGTTGAAATTCAACAAAACGGCAAGCCGAGAACGGCCCAAATCTCTCTCACAACCGAAACAGGAGCCACAAAGGAAAACCCGACTGAGTTTGAAGACACGTCGACTAAGGTCGAATCGAAGCCCATTGTCTGCACGCTGTTGTCTCAGCAGTTTGGCAAACTTTGGAACGATCCCATTACGCTTGAGCAAATTATCGCTGCAAATATGGACAAGCTTTGCGATACGATGATGGGCAAGATAACGGCTCTATTTACAACCACCAATTTTGGCGCTTTGAACCAAGTTGATATAACCGGTGCTACGACTGGAGATACTAAGGACGAGCTGTTCCAAAAGATTTATGCCCTTCAAACAAAGGGCACGAAGAAGATTCTCTTTGCAAACCCAACCCTTTATGCAAAGGGAGCTCCGGTCAACCAGAACAGCTTTGACCCGACATTGGGCCCCGGTAAAGTAAGGGGTTTCGACGGATTCTATGAGATGGGCTATCTGGAGGGGAATGCCGCAAAGGTTTGCGGAGTGCTAACGGACGGCTCCGGCATTGGTATTATATCAAGGGTCCCGCAGTGGGATTCGATGGTTGCAAGCTCCCTTCAAACTACAACGGTGACAATCGACAAGCTTGGGTTGACTGTCCAGCTAAATAAGTGGGGCTCGACAAAGACTCGTGCTGCGCATGCGACTTTGGATGTTGTTTTCGGAGCCGGAGTTTACGATAAAACTGCGACAAAGCTCATAGGCGAATCTGGAGCGGCGGCTTAATTAATTGAGTATGGGGCTGCTAAATATAAGAACACTTAGTGAATTGGACTCGTCTAAACTTTCAATTAGTTTAGACGAAGCCAAGGCCCAATGTTTCATCGCGCCAGAAGACACAACTCAAGATGATTATTTACAAACGTTGATACTTCGCGCGCAGGACATTGTAGAGGGGACTCCAGCAGTCCCATACTCTTTTTTTAAGAAACAATTTGAAGCGATTTTAGAGCAGGAAAAACCGCGCATTTTAATTCCAAAACATCCGCTTGTTGAAGTTTCAAAAATAGAGCAAAGAAACGGAAATGATTGGGATTTAATAGAAGCTGATCAATATTCGGTAGAGCTTGGCGACGAGTTGGATTTTGTCGTTCTAAAAGACTACGCTAGAGGATTAAAGCGCGTTTTAAAGATTACTTTTTCCGCAGGCTACGACAGCGAAGACGACATCCCACTAAGGTTAAAACAAGCGCTGGCGGCATTAGTTAGCCACTTGTTCGAATACAGGGGAACTACAACAACGCAGGCTCTTAATGACGTAGCTGTGATTAAATCAATTTTTAATAATATAAAAAGAATTTCAATTTGAAAATGCAGGATAGAACAACGGCTAGTTTTCGGGGGTCTTCGCCCCGCGACGCGGGTTCGACTCCCGCTCCTGCACCCATTTTTTAACATGAGCGTAAAGCCAAAAGAAGTTAATATAGCGGTTGATTTCAGCCCGTACACAGATTTGAGCGCAGAAATAATGCGCGCGGATTCTATAAATTTTATAATAGGGTTTTCCCCTGCATTTGTAGAAAGCGCTGACGAAATGCGAATTTTTGCCTATGCAAAAAAAAATCACGCATTGGCTTTTTCCAAAATTTTTAACAAGCAATCGGCAATTGAAAACGGAGATATAACAGATTCCGGATTGGATGGCAAAAAATGGAGAGCTAGTTTTTCAAGTTCTGAAACGGCTACTCTTTCGGGCCCCACAATAATGACGGTTCAGCTTGCTTCGGCCGACAATGATTTAATTAATAGTCAAAATATTCAGCTTTTAATCCAAGAGTCAAATTCTACAACCCCTGCTATTGTGTCCGAGCCTATTAGAGATTCAATATTGGATGATATAGAGACAGAAAAGACACAATCTATTAGTGATATTCAATCCGAGAAAACAAGCGCGCTATATTCAATTTCTCAAGCCAAGAGCGATTCATTAGGTGCAATTTCAAACGCGAAAGACGACGCACTTAAAGATATTGAGGTTTACACAGACCCGGACGGACGAATTTCAAATTTAGAAAAGATAACGTCTAAAGTCGGGCGTTTTTATGCAAACGGCGGGCTGGCTCGACAAACATTTAGCGCACTTGGAAGCGTTCCATTCGGTTTTTGTTTTTCATACGCCAAAAAGACCGCTTGGAAGAACGGAGATATGCCTTTCAATTCTGGGAATATTTCGCCTTCGGCAAAAGAAAACGGCATATCAATGTACATTGCTGGAGGCTTGGCGAATTTTTACTTCGAAGTTAGAACAAAGTCGGCTTGGCAAACTGGCTCTAAGTTAGCAATTCCTTATTCAAAGTTCCCAACGGACGGCAAGCTGCATACGGTTCAATTTATCGTTCCAAGCGCAAATGTTGCGACTTGGAAAGCATTTGTTGATGGAGTCGATATAACCTCGCAAGCGTCAAGCACCGCAGGAAACTTCAACGGGAGCTTTGCGCTGGATTCAATTCTTGCCTTTGGCGGAACTGGGATTTTAGGAAATCCACTCGAAGTTGAATTTGCGAGAATCTTCATTGCGAACTACGATATGAGTGCAAGTGACGCGCCGTACAGCGTGGCAGACTATGCCGCAGGAAAGCTTCCGCCACCTTCTGTCTGCAATCCTTCTGCAGAGAAACGCGCGCTTTTGGCGCTTGACGACTATTCAATTGAGGTTGGCTCAACAAAGTATATTCCCGACATATCGGGAGGGGCAAACGATTTCACAGTGACAGGGGATTTTAAGGGAGACAAAGACATTTCAATCAAGCGGCTTGCCGCTTTGGTAGCTCAATCAAACGCTTAAGGAGGACAACAATATGGTAGAGATTCAATTTCCGAACGGGGCAAAATACCAGCTAACAGGGCTGGTGTTGAACGGCAAATATATAGATTCGGATGGTTCGTTTTCTGTCGGGAATACAAATATCCCGTACACAGAGGCGGACATTAACAAGCTAAACGAAGTCGCGCCTTTGCAACAAATATTCGGGGCGTTTTCATCCGCAGAGTCGAATAGTGACAATGTTCAAGAGAAATAGCTATGTATTGCACAGCGGACATAGAAAGATTGGTAGAGCAGATTAAGTCACTTGGGCTTTCCGCTCCTCAAGAAATGCTTTCTTCGGATTCGGAATCGCTTTGTAAAATATGCAATGGGATTGGTTGCGAACACCCGGAACATGTCCCGTATTGGGTTAGATTTCTTCTAAATAAAATTATGTTTTGGGCAAAGTGTTCAGCCGCAATACACGATTGGAGATATGCTAATAGCGACGGGAAACAGGAAACTAGGCTTGTAGCAGATAAAGAATTGAGACAGAATCTTTTGGACGAAATATCCAATGGTCAGAGATTTTTCAAATGGGGTAAAGAATGGGCTGCGTTGAGGGCCTATAACGCTGTGCGCAAATATGGATATTCAGATTGGTGCATAGCTTTTGCTGAAAAAAATCAAAAAAATAGTCAAGGATAGCAGAAGGAAACCATCTCATCACTTTGGGACAGCGGCGCATTAGGTGCGATATTCACGGCAATTATAACTGTTTTAGGACAGCTTTCTGCGTTAAACACTCAAAAGTATACAGCGGTATTGGATGCGCTGCAAAAGCAGCAAACTTCAGACATTGCCGCGCATGATGCGGCATTTTCGAGGACAAAAGACGATGGTGGGACTTGGACGCGGCGCGCAATGATGTTTGCCGCGTTTGCGATGTTAGGCGCATGTCCTATCCTATTTGCGTTTTTCCCAAATATACCAATAGCAGTTGAGACTGTTGAGCAGACTGGAGGATGGCTTTGGGGATTGATTCCGGAAAAGGAAAGCTTCGGAGTAGCTTATGTTAATGGGTTCTATCTTGCCGACGTTTGGAAGGAGCTTATGGCCAACTTGATTTCTGCATACGTCGGCGCAGGGCTTACAAGAAAAGCATTTAAATTGGGGAAGTGATATGGCGGGAGAATCCAAATTTAAGATAGATTTGCAGGGCTTGATCAGAACTACTCTAACGATAGGAACTATAATCGGAGGGTACTATTTAGACCGCTCTACGATAAATGATAACATTGCCGAAAATCGTCGAGAAATATCGGTTTTAAACGCGGAACTTAGGTCTCATATCGGCACTGAGAGAAACTACACTATCGGGGAATTAAGTGAGAAATTTGTCACTCGGCGAGAATGGGAAAGCAACCACAAGTCTCTTCGAGACGACGTGAAATATCTACGCCAAAAAACTGACGCCATTTATGATAAAGTTAACAACATTCGTTAAAAATGGACTTATCAACGCGCAGTCAATTAGTTGAGATTCTCGAGAACAAAGGAGAACAAGACGAATACTTTAACCCTATTCTCTCGGTGGTAGGAAGTTTTTATGCCGACGCGAAATTCCCAACGCCCAAAGATGCCATATCAACAGGACAAATGGCAGTTGTGCAGTACGTTCAGCTTGTTTTTTTAGCAAGCGATGCAAGGCGCCTTGGCATCAAAAGCTCAATGAAAGCAAGGATAAACGGGGAGGTTTACGAAATAAACACACTTCCCTACCAAGTATACCAATACAACAAATTATATGTTGGGATGAACGTTTCCAGAAAGGCTAACAATGGCTAATGACAAAGAACCAATTGAATCAGTGAATGCTCAATTTAAATTTAAAAGCGAATTATATTCTAATTGGACAAGGCAGATGTTATCCGATGCCTCATTATTTTTAAGGGCAAAAGGTGCGCGAATCATGAGGCGCGCAAGGTCCAATGTATCAACGCAATCAAAAAAGACCGGGGCGCTTGCAAAAGCGATAAAAGACAAAAATGTTTTTAAACGAGGCCGCGCAAAAAACAGAATTGATGGAAGAATTTGGATGGGAGTTGGAATTGATTCTAATGTTCGCGAGAAAGAATACCAACCTAATGGGCGCATAATAATACATAGACCTATATTCTATGCGCATTTAGTAGAACAAGGTTTCACACATTATCCGGACGGTAAGTTAATTAAAGGTAAGCCATTTTTACGGCCAGCCGTCAATGCCGAGGGCGGAGAGATAGGCATTAAAAACGAACTAGAAGAAGTCATAGACAATGCCGCAAGAGGCATTCTAAACGATGAATCTAAATTTAAATTTAGTATAAAATAATGGAAAGCATTAGCGCAGAAATTCAACGATTCTTTGAAGCAAAAATCAAAGAGAATGAGGTGCTTTCTAGGTTTTTAAACGCGCCAGAAGATAAGCGTTTGTCCATCTATTATGAGATTGCGCCCGAAAATCCGCGCCGTC
>ULUE01002741.1_pt1 | contig 28543 bp, 20 predicted proteins | sample 1958211 | NCBI WGS metagenome assembly ULUE01 (sample SAMEA4835752, study PRJEB28245) | human gut metagenome | biome: gut microbiome; material: fecal sample | place: Denmark | collected 2008 | reverse complement strand
CAGTGGCAGCTGCAGCCGTGGAAGCAGAGCATGCTGCTGAATACGGCCGATATGTGCGCCGGCTTTTACTATGCATTGCTGGGCAAGCCGGAATATATCCCAAGCTGGCTGACGGACGGAAACGGACAGCAGCCTTCGGTGCTTTATCCTGCGCGTCCCTGCCGCAACTATATCAGTGCCCAGTGCCTGCTGGCACAAGGGCAGTATACGGAGCTTTTGGTGCGCTGGTCCGACTGGGAGCAGGAATGCCGTCCCTACAGTAATTTTTTGTGCCTGCTGTATTTGCAGGTGCAAAGGGCGGCGGCCTTTGCCGGCAGAGGCGATGTAACGAGCTGCCGTGCTTCGCTGAAGCAGGCGCTGGCAATGGCTGAGGCGGATAAGCTTGTGCTGCCGTTGGCACAGAACATAGTGTTGCTGCGTCCGTATCTGGAGCAGGAGCTGCAAGGCGAATTTTCAGCAACGGCGGCAGTGGCACTGCACTTGGGGCAACAGCTGGAAGCGGGACGGGGGAAGATTTTGTCCGCGCGCTTTGCCGAAGCAGGCCTGCAGGAGCTGACGGAGCAGGAGCTGCAGATAGCGCAGCTGGCGGCGGCACGCCATACGAACAGGGAGATTGCGCAAAGATTGTCGCTGTCGGAGGGGACGATTAAGCAATATCTCAACAAAATTTTTGCCAAGCTGCAGATTGATGCGGCGGCCAAAAATAAAAGACATCAGCTGGAGCGCTTTTTCCCAAATTCTTAACTAAAGGTTACTTATAGTTAATATTGACCCGGTATATACTGTAAATGAAGAAGTATATGCCGGGTCTTTTTATATCCGGCGGTTAGGAGGCGGAAAAATGAAACGGCTGAAGGTTGTGCTCGGGGCGTGCCTGGCAATGCTCGTGGCTTTTACGGCATTGGCGTGGGCGGCGACGCAGTACAAAACAACTATTAAGGTAAACGGCACCAAGCTGAACGTGCAGCGCTATGTAGAGGGCAAGGGGCCTATGAAGGATAAGGCTGTGCTGCTAAACAAGGATAATAAGGTTGTTGTGCGCTGGAAGCAGCGCGAGCTGAAAAAATGGTACTATGACGGTGATAAATATTTCCGCTTTGTACCCTACAGCTATGATATGAAAAACCTGAAGCCGGGCAGATATCGCTTGGTAACGACCAGCAGCTTCGGCAAGGGCGGTGCGGTTAAAAAGACCGTCAACATCAGCTACAAGCCGCAGAGCAAGATGCAGTTCCGTGCGTCCAAGATTATCCGCAAGGGCAACGGCGATGTTTACCAGCGTCTGTATTTCAAAAAGAACAATTCTACGGGCAAGACCTGCTATGCCCAGATTTTCAATAAAAACAACAAGCTGGTCTATAGCACGAAATATAAGGCAAGAAACGCCAATCAGGATTTTGCCTTCAGCTGGAACGGCTGGGCAAGCGGCAATAGCGGCAAAAAATGTGCTAAAGGCGTATATACCGTGAAGTATTGGATGGATGGCGTTAATCCCAAGACTGCCAGGTTCCGTCTGAGCATTTGAGGAGGGGAGCATAATGAAAGAAAAAATGATGCGTATTATCGTAACTGTTATGCTTACCATGCTGCTGTGCAGCCTGACGCTGCTGGCAGGCGCCGCCTCCAAAAATGACTGGAAGAATACGGCCGGCTGCTATGTGTGGACCGAAAGCAGCCAGTATAATAACGGCGTGCTGAATATCAAACCCTTGGGCGATGATAAATACCTTTATGAGCTGAAGGTTATGCGCGGCAGTGAGGAGGAGGACAGTGCGGAGGATTTCGTTACTGCCGGCGTTTTTGAAATTAATGAAGACGGTGACGGTATTGCCGAGGTGGATTACAAAAATAATGATACGGTAGAGCTGCGCTTTGTGCTGAAGGATAAGAGCATTACCGCTTATCAGGACGGACCGTTGCCGCTTGATGTTCAGGGTGAATACAGATTTAACGAGGACAGCTTTGATGTATCCGAGGCTGCTGCCGCCGCGCTGCTTGCCGGATTGCCGGAAAAGCAGACGGGCTTGCCGGAGGATGTTGATGATTATAAGCTGCTCTATGCGGAGGAGCCGGTGGACGGCTGGTTCTATCAGCTGACGGCACTGGATGATGAGGGCGAGGTTATTGCCAAATTTTTGGTAGCTGCCGATTTGAGCGCTGTGTACCGCAACGATAAGGAGGATGAGGTAAGCCTTATTTACGGTGACCCGATCAATATGCTGGCTGCCAAAAGAGCACCGCTTGTAGAGGAGGAGGAGCTGGAAGGCCCTGCAATCGAAAGCGGCGAGCTGGAGGGTGACGAGGATGCACCCGACCTGCCTGCAACCGCAGCTTCCGAGCTTAGTCCGTTGGTGACGGTGGCTCCGGAGGAGGCCAGCCTGAAGGTGGGCGAGCGTACACGCGTAGTTGCTTCGCTGCCGGGCTGCGTAGGCTACAATGTAACTGATTTGCGTTCCTCCAATAGTGATATAGTGAAGGTAGACGGCGATGTGCAGCTTTTGGCTGTGAAGCCGGGAACTGCGACGATTAGCGGCAAGCTGCTGTTGGAAAAGGGCGAAAAAGCCTTTATGACGCAGATTACTGCCTATGAGCCGAAGCTGGAGGCTCCGAATCTGCCGGCGCACTTGGGAATAGACGAAGCGCTGAAGCTGGAGGCCTACGTTGTGGGCGAGGCTGACGGCGTTACACCGGAGTGGAGCGTGAGCGATGAAAAAATTGCCGTTATCGAAGATGGCAAGCTGATCGGCAAGGCTGATGGCGTTGTTACCGTTACGGCAGTCCACGGCGAGATGAAGAGCCAATGGCCGGTGGCTGTGGGCACGGCAGAGCTGCCCGCTGCCGAGGATGAGGAAGAAAATGAGGATGACGATGACGGCTTTGGCCTGCTGACGATTATCGGCGGCGTAATTATCATCGGTGGCGCTGCTTTCTTCTTCCTGCGCAGAAAACGCAAATGATAAGCTGATGCTGTAAAGCGTTATGCTTACCGAAAAATAATATAAAGCATCGGAGGCTGAGCTGTATCAGCCTCCTTGGTGCGCCTGCGGCGATGCTGTTGTTTGTGACCGCAGGCGTATTTTTTTGTGTGTGCGGGTATATGCTGTTATGTCCGGTTTTGCCTGCCCAAGCGTCCTTACCGTTGCCTGCAGGCGCGGAAAATCACAGTTATTTTACACTCTGACAATGTTTCACAAAATCTCTGTAAAAAAAGTAACAAAAAGTTTTCAGTTGGACGTTACAAATGACGAAAAATCTAGTATAATAATATTAAAGTGTACTATACTTTACAAAATCTCTGAGATCTCAAACTGGCACCAAATCAATCAAAGTAAAATGAGGTAGAATAGTAGAAATGTTTTTTGATTCATATGACACACCAGTCTTCAGACCTCCCAGTGAGGCACGCAGCTTTATTTTGCGCGTTACGCGCGGCTGCGCACATAATAAATGCACCTACTGCAACATGTACAGAGGTGTTCCCTTTCAGATTTTAAAGGATGAAGAAATTTCCCGTCAGATAGCGCTGGCGGCCCATTACGGCAAGAACAAGGTGCGCTGCGTCTTTTTGGCGGATGGCGGACGGCGATGCTTTGGTGCTGCCGACGGCCAAGCTGCTGAAGATTCTGCAGGTACTGCGCGAGCAGTTTCCGCATCTGCAGCGCGTTGCCAGCTATGCTGCGCCCAAGGATATCCTGCGCAAGAGCGAGGAGGAGCTGCGCCAGCTGAAGGAAGCAGGCCTGAAGCTTTTGTACTACGGCATGGAAACAGGCGACGACGCTACGCTGAAGGCTGTCAACAAGGGTGTTGACGGCGAACAGGCGGTAGAAGCGGGACGCAGAGTTACCGCCAGCGGCATGAAGCTTTCCATGATGATTATTCTGGGCCTGGCAGGTGCGGAGGGCAGCGAACGCCACGCACTGGCAACTGCTAAGGCGATTAATATTATCAAGCCGACGCATTTGAGCGCGCTCTGCCTGATGCTGTACCGCGGCAGCGAGCTGCTGGACCAGTACGAGGCAGGCAAATTCAATCCGCTTTCACCGGCAGGACTGATGCGCGAGCTGAAGCTGATAATAGAAAATATAGATTTACCTGCGGACAGGCACTGCCTCTTCCGCAGCAACCATGTATCGAACTACGTTCAGCTGGCAGCAACGCTGCCGCATGACAAGCAGCGTCTGCTGCGCGATATTGATTACAGTATTGCTCAGCTGAGCAAGCTGAAAAGCTGGGACGTATATAACTACAATTAATTTTTAATTTTGCATTTGGGCGGGGCTGATGAAGATGAAAAAGAAGCTGGCTTCTGTGCTGACCGTAATCATGCTGGCCTGCAGTCTGCCATGGCAGGCACAGGCTGCAGCGCCTATTGTCAGCAACAAACCGCATAAGGCACCGGTGGCAACGCCGCCGGCCGTAAGCGAGGCGCGGCCTGTGAGGGCGGTGCCGGAGCCTGCTGCCGTCAAGGCCGATACCGCAGCCAAGTCTGCTGCCGAAGTGAAGGCGTCCAAGCAGGCGAAGCCTGAGAAAAAGGCGAAGAAAACCGCAAAGAAAAAGTCTAAAAAAACGAAGGAAAAGCAGTCCAAGGTGCAGGTGCAGCAAAGCAACTGGCGCCTGAAGGTGGCACAGCAAAAGCTGCAGGTGCTGGGCTTCAGTGACGAGCGCCCTAGCGGACGCATGACGGAGGCTACCAGCAGCGCGCTGAAAAGCTTCCAGAAGCAGCACAAGCTGAAGGCGGACGGTGAGCTGAATGATGCAACCTATCATAAGCTGACCTGGGAGGCCTTTGCCAAGGAGGGCATCCCCAAGGTTAAGGGCAAGGAAATCGTTAGCCGTGCAGCCAAATACAAGGGTGTTCCCTATGTGTTCGGTGGGACCACGACCAAGGGCTTTGACTGCTCCGGTTACGTGCAGTATGTGTTTAAGGACTGCAAGGCCAAGCTGCCGCGCTTGGCAGACGAGCAGGCGTTACAGGGGATTTTTGTAACGCAGAAGCAGCTGCGGCCCGGCGATTTGGTATTTTTTACCACCTACGCCGCGGGCGCGTCGCATGTGGGTATTTATGCCGGTGACGGACAATTTTGGAGTGCATCCTCGTCCAAGGGTGTAATCCTTTCGTCGCTGAAGGATGATTACTGGAAACAACGCTATTATGGAGCACGCCGGGTGTTGATTACGAACGGCGAGGTTTATAAATAAAAGTTCTGCTGACGGCAGCCGACTGCCGGACAGCTGGGGAGGGTATAAAACATGATTCGTGAGAGAAGAAATAAGGATAAGCTGGCTGCTTATTACAGAAAGTTTATGGAAGAAGGCATTGTTGACCCCAACGTGCATCCGTGGGTTGCCGACAGCTGGCAGCGTTGCCGTGCTATGCATCTGCCGCACGAAACCATGCCCAAAATCAATAAGCTGAGCCGCGAAGAGATTATCGCACACCAAAAGACGCATGAATTCATCGTCAAATACGTTGACGGTCTTTATGAGCAAAGCAAGCAGCATTTCAATATCCATAACCTGAGCATGCTGCTGATTGACGAAAACGGCTATGTAATCAAAAACTATGCTATGCCGTTCTTCCAACGCATTATCGAGGATATTCAGGGTATGCGCGTGCTGGAGGAGGATGTTGGTACCTCCAGCATCAGCATTGCGCGCGAGCATAACGTGCCCTTTTTGATGTTCGGCCCGGAAATGTGGATTAAGGACAGCCATTCCGGCGATGCCTGCAGTGCACCTATCTGCGTGAACGGCAAAATCCGCTATATTATTTCCTTCTTTTCATTGGATCAGAACGATTTGCCCTATGATTTGCTTTTGAGCCTGCTGATGACGATGAAATATTCCATCGAGCAGCACCTGAACATGCTGGAGGCATGGAGCATCAACCGCATTATGATGGAGCAGCTGCCTGTAACCGTTTACTGGCTGGGCAAGGACGGCAGCGTGAAATACTGCAACGAAAACGGCCGCAAGCGTCTGGAAGGACATGAGCGTCTGGAGGACGTGTTCCTGAACTACGAGCATATTCCTATCAAAAAAGCGTTGCATGGCGTAGCAACACAGCGTCGTGAAATCACTTGGATTACCCAAGACAGAACCTTTGAGGATATTACCACCGTTATGCCTATTAAGGTTGGCAGCGAGGTAGAAAGTGCTTTGGTGCTTTCCATGTCCATTGAGGATTTGAAAACAACCATTGCCCATGCAACCGGTTACAGCAGCCGTTACAGCCTGTACAGCATGGTTGGCGAAACCAGCGAATTTTTGGCGCTGCAGCATAAGGCAAGCCGCGTTGCCCGCACAGACCACAACATCCTGCTGCAGGGCGAGCCCGGTACCGGCAAGCAGCGTTTGGCACACGGCATTCATCAGGCCAGCCCCCGCGCTGCCGCTCCGCTGATTGCGGTAAAATGCCACAACGCATCACTGGCAGAGCTGGAGGCTGAATTCTTCGGCACCAATGAGGACGGACAGCAGTCCGCAGGCAAGCTGGAGCTTGCTATCGGCGGTACGCTGTTCCTCGACGAGGTAGAAAAGCTGCCGCTCGAAATGGGCGACAAGCTGGCTGATGCACTGACGCACGGTCTGCCTGCAACGGAAAAGGGCGGCAAACCGCGTATGTTCGACGTGCGCGTAATCGCTGCCTGCGATTCCAACCTCAAGCGCTTGGCAGATAAGGGACTTTTCTCCCGTAATCTGTATGAGCTGGTGCTTGATACCACCATGCGCGTGCCGCCTCTGCGTGAGCGCGTGAAGGATATCGAGGTTATCGCTTCGCATATTCTGGTGGAAATGTCCGCTCAGCATAACCTGCCGCAAAAACGCCTTTCTCCCGAGGCTGTTTCCCTGCTGCTGTCCTGCAGCTGGCCGGGTAACATCAAGCAGCTGCAGGGTGTTATCGAGCAGGCCTTCTTCCACACTCCCGGCAGCATCATCGAAGCAGAAAATATTAAGCTGCCCGGTGACAAAACCTTGGAGCGCTCCTGGAAGTATGACAAGGAAGCCTTTATTGCAGCCTGGAAATCCGCCGGCGGCAATATCAGTAAGCTGGCAACAATGCTTGATGTCAGCCGCGTAACCCTGTACCGTTATCTGAAGAAGTACGGCTTGGGACCGAAAGCAAAATAAAATTTATCATGATTGCCCCTGAAGCAGGCTTGTCCTGCTTCGGGGGCTTTTGCGTTTTGGCGGCGAGTTTGGCGCTGCGAGGCAAGTTTAGAAGAGAAAAATGCAACATGTTGCAAAAATCTCTTGCAAAAATGGTATTGAGGGTGAATATTAGGAAGAAAAAGGCGAATTTAGAAGAGAAAAGTGCAGCATGTTGCAAAAATCTCTTGTAGAAACAGTATTGATAGTGAATATTAGGAAGAAAAAGGCGAATTTAGAAGAGAAAAATGCAGCATGTTGCAAAAATCTCTTGCAGAAATGGCGTTGAGATTGAATACGGGGAGAAAAAAGGCTATAATAGAAGAGAAAAATGCAACATGTTGCAAAAATCTCTTCTAAAGAAGGTGAGCTAATGGAAATACGCAGAGATTTTTATTTGGACAAGCTGATAAAACGCAAGCATAACGGGTTGATTAAAATTATTACAGGTATTCGCAGATGCGGTAAATCCTATCTGCTGAACACTATATTTTATCAGCATCTGCTTTCATGCGGTATAGATGATGCGCATATTATCTGTTTTGCTTTCGACTCCGCCGATGATTTGCAAAAGATAGGTGAAAGTCTTATTGCCATGGAAAAGGAAAAGCGTGGCGTAAATCCGGAAAAGTTTATGGCTTATGTTAACAGCAGGATTGCTGATGAGGGTATGTATTATCTGCTGCTCGATGAGGTACAGGAAATGGATTGCTTCGAAGCTGTGCTTAACGGGTATTTGCGCAAGGCGAATATGGATGTATATGTTACCGGCAGTAATGCTAAATTTCTTTCCAAGGATATTATTACGGAATTTGCCGGACGCGGCGATGAGATGCATATGTATCCGCTTAGCTTTGCCGAATTTATGAGTGTTTATCCCGGCGATAAGTATATGGGCTTGGCGGAATATATGCTTTACGGAGGAATTCCGGTAGTTGTGCTGCGTGAAGGGACTGCCGAAAAGGCTGCCGCTTTGCAGAATTTGTTGAGTGAAATTTATTTGAGTGATATTTATAAGCGCAACCGTATCCGTAATAAGGGAGAAATGGAGGATTTACTTAATATACTGGCTTCGGCCATTGGCTCTTTAACTAATTATGAAAAGCTGAAAAATACCTTTAAAAGTGTCAAAAAATCCAAAATTACTTCTACCACTATTAAAAAGTATCTGGATTGCCTAGAAGATTCCTTTTTAATTGAAGCGGCTTCGCGCTATGATGTAAAGGGCAAGGCCTATATTGATACTCCGAAAAAATATTATTTTTCTGATCTGGGGTTGCGTAATGCGCGCATTAATTTCCGGCAGTTTGAACAAACTCATTCTATGGAAAATGTAATCTACAATGAGCTTTGCATGCGTGGGTACAGCGTTGATGTGGGTGTAGTGCCTATTGCCGTGAGAGATGACAGCGGTAATGTAGTAAGAAAACAGCTGGAGGTTGATTTTGTCTGCAATATGAGCTCAGTAAGGTACTATATACAGTCTGCATATTCCTTGCCGGATGAGATGAAACGTGCGCAGGAGGTACGCCCCTTGAAAAATATTGATGATACCTTCAAAAAAATTATCATTACCAAGGATATTGTCCCGGCCTATTATGATGAATACGGAATTCTTACCGTGAACATATATGATTTTTTACTTGATTGTGATAGCTTAGAAAAATAAAGCAGTTCGTTTTGGCATTTCAGTTTGATTGCCTTAGAAGCAGGTTTGTCCTGCTCTGGGGGCTTTTGCGTTTTTTGCATTTTTGGCGCTGCGAGGCGAGTTTAGAAGAGAAAAGTGCAACATGTTGCAAAAATCTCTTGCAGGAAAATACTTGTAAGGTTGAGTGATAGTTTACCAAAGCTGATTGTAGAAGAATAATAAAATTGTTCAAAAATATTTTGCGAAAAAAAGAAAAACAGGGAAACATCAGTCTGTATGTGCTTTACAAGGATCTTAATGTACTTTTTGGAAAATAAGCGAGTTAAACTATTAGTACAAGTTTGCCTCTTGTACGAAAAAAATGAAAGTGCTATAATAAAAACGAATTATAATTGTTAACCGGAGTAAAGGAGCCTCAAGTGTACTTGAAGCTGTTTTGCGAAGGCTTGTTGCCAGTGCTGCTGCAAGACCGCGGGACTGAAAAACAGTAATATCGGCGCAGGATAATTAATACAATAGTTGTTTAACTTGTTCCCACACGCAGCGAGTGCTGCGTACATTATATAAAATATACTTATATGGGAGGAATTTTTGATGAACAAAATTTTTAAAGTAGTTTGGAGCGAAGCACGCAACGCTTATGTTGTTGTCTCCGAAATCGCAAAAAATCATGGCAGTAAAAGCTGCTCTACCAAAAAGCTGTTGACAATGCTGATTGCAACAGGTGTTATGACCTGTGCAAGCATGGCTCCGGCGATGGCTGCTAATCCGGCACCGGATGACGCTAACAAAGGTTGGAATCTGTCTGTTAATGGTGCTATAACAGCAGGAACTGAGGTATAACCTGGCGATTATGTTGACTTCAATGGTGACCAGAATGTCAGCGTAAGTAAGGATGTAAAAGACGGCGTTAAAATTGTTAAGGTTGAGCTGAACAAAGATATCGATGTAAACTCCGTTCAAACCAACGCATTGAACTCCAAATACAACCTGTCCGTAGGTACTGCAGCAGACAACGGAATTATGCCGTTCTTCGTAAGCAGCACCGGCGCATTCTATGGTGCACACAACAAGTTCTCCGTAGATAAAGACGGAAATGTAAATGCAAACTCCATTCAAACCAATGCACTGAATTCCAAATACAACCTGTCCGTAGGTACTGCAGCAGACAACGGAATTATGCCGTTCTTCGTAAGCAGCACTGGCGCATTCTATGCAGCAGGCAACAAATTCTCTGTAGATAAAGACGGTAAAGTAATTGCTCCTGAAGCAGAAATCAACAAGCTGACTGCTAAAGAAGGTGTAGTTGGCAATGTTGTTCTGAAAAATGGCGTATTCTACAAGAACAGCGCACTGCGTGACGGCGAGCTGTTTGTGGGCGATGCAAGCGGCAACTACAGCCAAATCACCACTAAAGGTGCTAAGCTCGGTCAGGTAGTAATTGCTGAGGACGGTAAAATTTCCAACGTAGCAACAGGCGTAGCTGATACCGATGCTGTCAACGTTGGCCAATTGAAAGAAGCTGTTGAAGCAGGCAACACCGATACCCATATCAAACCGGGTGAATACGGCGTTGGTGCTGACAATACCGTAAATATGGATGTTGTTGATAAAAACGGCAACAAGGTTGATACCGTTACCATCAAAGACGTAGCAAAAGCAAGTGACGTAGGCGATGTTAATAATATTGCCGATGACATTAAGAACGGCGAAGGCCATACTACCGTTGTTGACGCTGTAAACAACCTGAACAACAAGGTTGGCGATTTGCAGTACAGCAAGGTAGAAAAAGGTGATATTGCAGATGGCGATAGCACTACTACCGCAATCGGCAAACTGGATCAAAAACTTACCGACGTAGCAGCAACCGCAGCTAAGCACACTAAAGTAGAAGGCAGCAGCAATATTACTGTTACCAACACTGCTAAAGAAGGTGAAGCAGCAAACTATAAGGTAGAGCTGAATAAAGACATCGACGTTGAGACTGTAAAGGCAAACAGCGTAACCACCGGCCAGACTGTAATGAACAACGATGGTCTGAAGGTTGGTAAAGACGTAAGCGTAACCGCAACTGCTGTAAAAGTCGGCGATACAACTATTACCGATAAAGGCTTGGAGATCAAAGATGGTCCTTCTGTTACAAAGGATGGTATTAACGCAGGTAATAAGAAGGTTACCGGTGTAGCTGACGGCGATGTTAAAGAGAATTCTAAGGACGCTATCAACGGTGGCCAACTGCATCAAGTAAAAGCTGATATCAACAACCGCATTGACGGTGTTGAAAATCAGGTTGTTAATAACACCAACCGCATCAACAAGCTTGGCAGCCGTGTAAACAAGGTTGGCGCAGGCGCAGCAGCTCTGGCAGCCCTGCATCCGATGGACTTTGATCCGGACGACAAACTGACCTTCTCCGCAGGCTATGGCAACTATGCAGGCGAAAACGCTGCTGCAATCGGCGCTTACTATCGTCCTGATGAAAAGGTAATGTTCAGTGTTGCAGGTACCGTAGGCAACGGCGAAAACATGGTTAACGCAGGCGTATCCTTTGCTCTGGACCGCACCAACCATGTAAGCAACAGCCGTACCGCTCTGGCACGCGAGGTTATCGACCTCCGCGGTCAGCTGGCAGTAATGGGCGCTAAGATGGCTAAGATGGAAAAAGCATTCGGTATGCTGGATGAAACCAAGACCAAACTCTTCCCGGATGTTCCGGCTAACCACTGGGCATATGAATACATCGCTAAGCTGGCAGGCAACGGCTACATCGAAGGCTATCCTGACGGCAACTTCGGCGGTGACCGCCTGATGACCCGTTATGAATTTGCTGCAATGCTCTATCGTGCAATCGAAAACGGCGCAGCTCTGGAAGAAAAGATCATCAAAGAATTTGAGCCTGAATTGGGTCGCATCCGTGTAGACCGCATCAGCGGCGAAGACGGCGATCGCGATAAGATCGAACGTGTACGCGTAAACGATACTAAAGGCGAGCGCGACCATTACGGCAACAAGCTGGCAAAATAAATTGTCGGCAGTGACAAGTGAATAAAGCTCAGTAAACAGTAAAGGCGTTCTCCCGCAGGGGAGAACGCCTTTTTACATTATAACGAAAGCAGTTAAGCTGTTATGGTATATGCTTTATAGACTGCTTGCGAAGCTGACACTTACCATTTTTCCGGAATTCCGGGGAAGTCGGCAATTGTCAGCATACAGCAGCTGCCGGTGGCCAGCAGTGTATTTGTATCAGTATCATATACATGAATCTGCATAGTAATCAACTGGTCATTATGCGAAATAACCTCAGCCTGTGCTTCTACCATTGCACCGGAAGGAGCGCTCTTAATGAAATCTACGGTCATCGATACTGTAACCACGCGCTTGCCCATAGCGGCGCAGGCGATGCCGGTGGCATTATCCACCAGTGTTGTAAGCAAGCCTCCGTGCAGCTTGCCGTTAAGGTTTGTGTGGATAGCAGGGTCGATGCGCAGGCCTACTGCAGCTTTGCCGCAGCTGATGCTGTGAACCTTTATGCCGCAGTGCTGCATAAAAGCGTTATGCGTGTAGATATCTTTTACGCTTCGGATAATTTCTTCCGGTTGCATAAATCATTCCTCCTTTAGACAGGCATCCAGTGCTTGGGCAACGTCACTGCATTGCTCAAGGCTTGCTACCCAATTTTGTAAACGTAATGCTTTAGCTTCACCGTAAACAGGTACGGCAAGGCTCATAAACTTGGCGCAGAGCTCCTCCCAAGTCAGAGGATTTTCCGGATCTCCCTTAGGATAATCAACCTGCATTGTAAGAGTTTGCCCGTTATGCAGCTGAATTTCTACTCTGGAAGCCAGCTTGGAAGCATCTGCTGCATGAAGCTGTTCCATAGCCTCATCGCGGATAACCTCGATGCGCTGCATTAAATCAGTAAGCTCTTTGTTGTGGATACACTCCTCGCTGAACTGCGCAATGCCAACTTCGCCGAACTTCAGCATAGCAGCGGAGCAATATTGAATACTGAATTTGCCGCCGTAGGGAGTTTGCGGCTGCGGATTATTAATCAGATAGTTCGTAATATCGTTGACGTAAAGCTTAATTTCAGCGATGTCCTCAGGCTGCAGGGAATGAGCCTTGCGCAGCTCCTGAATGGCGTAAAGAGCGGCATGGGCATGCTTGCAGCAGGCGTAGGGCTTGAAGGAGTTGATGTCGATTTTCAGTTTATCAGTGCTCATGTTTTCGGTAAGTTTCTCCAAGTGCGGTTCTTTGACCATGGCACGGCAGAAGCCCTTTTCGCCTTCTAAAATCTCACTGGCGGCAGTAAAGCCCTTCTGCGACAGATAAGCGCTGAGGACACCGCTGTAGGAAGCCTTGCCCGTGTGCAGCGGCTTGCTCATGGCACCTTCTTTGAGAAATTCCCACAGGCCTGCGGCCTGGGTGCCGGCGCTGCCGTAGCACATCAGTGTCTGCTGTGCGTTAAGTCCAAGAGCGTTGGCGGCAGCAGCACCGGCGGCGATGGTGCCTGCGGTACCGGTAGTATGCCAAAAGAAGTAGGATTCCGGGATAACCGCTTCGCCTACGCGCCCGCTGGCTTCGTAGCCTGCACAAATTGCTGCGATGAGCTGCTTACCGCTTTTGTGCTCTGCCTCGCAGACCGCCAGTGCGGGAGAAACAACAACGCAGGCTGGATGGATAATAGACGGGTTATGCAGGTCATCGAAATCCAGACTGTGAGAGGCCGCGCTGTTGATAAAGACTGAGTTCAGGGCACCGGCCTTTTTGGCGGGAAGGCTGCCGAAAATATTCGCCTGCGGGGCATCTCCCTGCAAGATTACGTCATGTATAATACGTACCGGTTTTTCCTGCGAACCGCGGATAGCAATTCCCAGCCAGTCCAACAGACATTTTTTAGCCATTTCGATACTGTGAGCAGAGAGCTTTTCGTAGCACAATTCTGCGGTAAATTTTGCTAATGCTTTAGTTGTCATTGTTAATACCTGCCTTTGCTTTAATTTTAACTATTGCCATGGTATTCGCCAAACGCAACGTAAACACCTGCCTTAGCCTTAAAACAAATTACCTCCCTGCTGGTATTCTCCGAATACCTCGCGCAGTACGCCGCAGATTTCGCCTAAGGTTGCATAGGTTTTAACAGCATCAATCAGATAAGGCATAAGGTTAGCTTCACCCTTGGCAGCTTCCTTCAGAGCTTTCAGGGAAGAATCTACTGCTTGCTGGTCACGGTGAGCCTTCATTTCATTTACACGGGCAATCTGACGTTCCGCAACGCTTAAATCTGCCGTAATAACATCATTTGTTTTGACAGCCTTATTGTCTGCAAATTTGTTGACGCCGATGACTGTACGCTTGCCTTTTTCAATATCTGTCTGATATTCGTAGGCATGGGCAGCCATTTCACCTTGCATATAGCCTTGTTCGATAGCAGCAACCGCACCGCCCATGGCATCAATTTTTTGGATGTATTCATAAGCTTCTTTTTCAAATTTGTCAGTGAGTGCTTCAACATAATAGGAACCGGCCATGGGGTCGATAGTGTCGGCAACACCGCTTTCGTAAGCGATGAGCTGTTGGGTACGCAGTGCAAGAGTTGCACTTTCTTCCGTCGGGAGGGCAATGGCTTCGTCATACGCGCAGCAGGCCATCGACTGAATGCCTGCAAGTACAGCAGACATAGCCTGCCAGGTAATGCGGGCAACGTTGTTCAAAGGCTGCTGTGCTGTCAGCACGCTGCCTGCGGTATGAACGTGTACGCGCAGCATCTGTGCCTTGGGAACGGTGGCTCCGTAACGCTCTTTCATGATGCGTGCCCACAAGCGGCGGGCAGCGCGGAATTTGGCTATTTCAGAGAAGAAATTCAGGCCTGCGGTAAAAATCCAGCTGATACCGGGAGCAAAATCATCAACTTTTTGGCCTGCTTTGATTGCAGCATCAATATAGGCCATGGCATTAGCGAAGGCAAAAGCGATTTCCTGTACCTCGGAAGCACCTGCTTCGCGAATGTGATAAGCGCCAACGCTGATAGTATTCCATTTGGGGATATTCTGCGAGCAATAAGCAAAGGTATCTGTAATCAGGCGCATGGAAGGACGTGGCGGGAAGATATAGGTTCCGCGAGCGATATATTCCTTGAGAATATCGTTTTGAATAGTGCCCTTCAGCTGCTCCGGTTTTACGCCCTGCTTTTCGGCAACAGCTACATACATTGCCAAAAGTACGGCTGCCGGACCATTGATGGTCATCGAGGTGCTGACCTTGTCCAGAGGAATCCCTTCAAAAAGCTTTTCCATGTCAGCGAGAGAATCAATAGCTACGCCAACCTTGCCGACTTCGCCTTCGGATAACGGTGCGTCGCTGTCCAGACCGATTTGTGTCGGTAAATCCATAGCTACGGAAAGACCGGTTTGGCCTGCCTGCAGCAGATATTTGTAACGGGCATTTGTTTCTTCGGCAGTGGCAAAGCCTGCATAAGCACGCATAGTCCACAGGCGGCCTCTGTACATTGTGGGCTGTACGCCACGGGTGAAGGGATACTGACCGGGAAAGCCGAGTTTACTGTTATAATCAAATTTTTCATCGATATCTAAGGGTGTATATAAGCGCTTTTCGCTTAAATGCTGCCGTTCAGGGAATTTTGCGATTGCCTTGGCAACCTTGGCATCATAGGCATCTAAGCTAAGCTGTAAATCTTCTCGTGTAGTCATAATGCTCTTCCTCCTTGGATTGCTCTTTCATCGTGCCTGTTTTTTCTAACGCTATGTGCATGTCGAAGGCATGTTCCAAATCAACAGGCTCATGGCCGTTTTTTCTTTGCGCCATTTTCAGGTAATCATAAAGCTGTTCCCTGAAATCGGGGTGGGCGCATTTTTCGATAATCAGTTTGGCCCGTTTTAGAGGACTCAGACCGCGGATATCGGCTACACCCTGCTCGGTAATAAAAATCATCGTATCATGTTCGGTATGATCTGCGTGTGAAACCATGGGAACTACGCTCGAGATATTACCGCCTTTGGCAGTTGACGGGGTGGAGAATATTGTCAGGTAACCGTTGCGCATATAATCTCCGCTGCCGCCGATACCGTTCATCATACGGTTGCCCATAACATGGGTAGAATTTGCCTGACCGTAAATATCAAATTCAAGCGGTGTATTCATGGAGATAACGCCGAGGCGGCGGATGACCTCCGGATTATTGCTGATGTCGAGCGGGCGCAGAACAATGCGGTTACGGTAGAGCTTGGGATCTTCTTTATACATCTCCCAAACTGTCGGCGATGGGGTGAAGGCACAGCCGGAGGCTTGGGTGACCTTACCGCATTTTATCAGCTTAAAAACAGAATCTTGCAAAATCTCCGAGTACATAGTCAGATTATCAAATTTAGATTCTGCCAAACCCATTAATACAGCATTGGCTATGCTTCCTACGCCGGACTGCAACGGCAGCATTTGCTGCGGCAGACGGCCGTGGCGCTGCTCGTGCTCCAGAAAATCAACCAGGTTAGCGGCAATTTTTTTGCTTGTGTCATCAGGAGCGCTTAAATTGCGTACATGGTCGACAATGTCTGATTCGACGATGCAGGTAATTCTGTCAAGTCCGCAGCTTACATAAGGAGAACCGATGCGGTCGCCGACATGATAAATAGGGATTTCGGTGCGCTCAGGTGGTTTGCTGCAGATGTAAATATCGTGCATTCCCTCCAGCGTCAGCGGGATAGATGTGTTGACCTCAACAATAATTTTTTTCGCATGCTTTACAAGCATAGGCGTGTTGCCGACACCAGAACCGAGAACAATGCTGCCGTCTGCATTAATAGCAGCGGCTTCAACGATTGCAACATCAACATCGCCGTAAAAGCCGTAGTCGATTTGTTGGGCAAAGTGGCTTAAATGCTGATCAATATAGGTTACGCTGCCGGTGTTGATCTGGCGGCTGAGTGTTTTGTTGGAGGCTGCATAATAAGGCATGCGTCCACTGATACCGCCAACTTCGGCAAGTGCTTCTTCTATTTCCGGTCCGACGGAAGCACCGCTCCAAATATTGATACGGCATTTTTTGCCGGCCTTGATAGCTTTAGCGAGAGCAAGTGTGGTTTTCTTAGGATAGCCAGAGGGGGTGAAGCCGCTGACACCGACATTCATACCGTCGGTAATCAGTGTGGCTGCTTCGTCCGCGCTGACTATTTTGTCAAATAGGCAGGGGGTGCGCAAACGTGTTGCATCCAGCATTTCAAAAACCTCTTTTCTTTTTTGGAAATTTCCTTATCTGCTTACAGTTTAAATCTATCAACGTATAAAGTAAAATACGGAAAATACATTTTACATATAAAAAATACATATACGTTAACTCGTTCTTTGATGCGGGAACAGGATAATTCATGATATATAGTTGTCTGTTTTTAGAAAAAAACGAAAAACTTATGCTTTTATTCCTAATCACTTATAAAAATAATCTATTGGAGTTATATGTGTTTTGCATATGCTGTCATTGGTTTTATGAAAAATTTAATTTTAAAAACTAAAAAAGTACTCAGAAATATTGCTGTATAGTATAATAAAAGCAGAGAGAAGTAAAGGAGAACCCTATATGGACATAGAATATTACCGCAATTTTATTGCCATAGTTGAAGTCGGCAGTATTTCTGCCGCAGCTAAGCAGATAGCGATTGCCCAACCGGCGCTGAGTAATCAGCTTAAGGTGCTGCAGAAGCGTTTTGGTACGCAGCTGCTGCATGTGCGCCGTGGCGGTCACAGCATTGAGCTTACGGATGCAGGCTGTATTTTATATAACAAGGCTAAGTATATCTGCTCGGCAGAAAACAGTGCTCTGAAGGAGATAGTTGACTGTCAGGCAGGTTTTAGCGGTACGCTGCGCATCAGTCTGTCACCTTCGATGTCAATAAACTTTATTAAAAACTTTTTGAGTGATTTTTACAGAGAGTTTCCGCATATTAATTATGAGCTGTATGAGGTGCCGATTGACGAACAAACCCAGCAGCTTTTGGAGGGGAAAACGGAAATAGGCATTGCCAATGCACCCCTAAAGCAGTCTAAACGCTTTGAAACGCTGTTCAGCCGTAAAGAGCGTCTGGTTGCGCTTTTTCATAAGGATAGCCCGTATCTGAAAAATGATAAGCCTAATATCCTGCTGGATGATTTGGAGGACATTCCGTTATGTCTTTCGCGTGGCTGTTCTGAGCTGTTTTTTTCTGTGTGCTCGGATTCACACATTTTCCCGCAGGTTATGAGTATTAATACTACTAAGCTTTCTGCAATAGCCTGGGCAGAAAAAAATACCGGTGTGGCAATTGTACTGGCACCGGCTGTAGAATTGTTTCCGGCGAATCTGGTCCGCAAGGAAATCAAGGATGAGCGCTTGTTTCTGGAGATGACGCTGTCTATAGTTAAGGGCAGAGAGCTGTCGCAGGTTGCGCAGACCTTTATTAATTATTATATGCAGAATAAATAAAAATACGCCTTAGGCTGTTGATGCCTAGGGCGTATTTGTTTGCCTTCTTACTGTATTTTTTTCTTCGGTCTGTATTCTGAGATAAACAGGCCGGTCATCGTCAGGATAGTGCCGAGTGCTACAAGCAGCGTGATTTTCTCCTGCAGGATAATTGCTGAGGTAATGACGGTGATAACAGGAACCATATAAATATAAACGCTGGCCTTGACTGCGCCCAGCTCCTTTACTGCCAGATTCCAGGTGACAAAGCAGAGGGCGGAAGCACCCAGTCCCAGAAAGACGATATTGAAAAGATAGGTAGTATTGGCGAAGCGCGCCAGGTTCAGTTCAAAATCCAGAAAGCCTAGCGCCGGCACCATAAAGAGAATGCCGTAGAAAAAGGTTCTGCGAGTGGCGAGGATAACAGGATAGCCGTAGCTGCTGATTTTTTTCGTCAGCAGCGCATAAAACGCCCATACGACAGCGGCGGAAATCGCCAGCAAATCACCCAAGGGATTGAGCTGCATGGCTGCACCGTTGAAGCTGATGCAGGCAATACCGATCATCACGATAAAAAAGCCGATGATGAACTGCTTGCTTAAGCTGCCGGCAGAATGCATAAAATAATGCGCCAGCAGCGCAGTAAAGAAAGGCGCTGTGCTGCCGATTACGCTAACGTTGGAGGCTTGTGTGTAGGTCAGGGCGATGTTTTCCAAAAGGTAGTAGAGGCAGATACCGCAAAGGCCTGCGGCCATAAAAACAGGCTCCTGCTTTTTATCTGTTTTCAGCATTTTAGGATAGGCCAGCCAAAGGGCGAAAAAGGCCATAATAAAGCGGAAAAAAAGGATTTCCAACGGCTGAAAGCCGGTAAGTAAAACCTTGGTAGAAATAAAGGTTGTGCCCCAGGTAGCAATCGTAATGAGGGCAGCAAGGTGACCGATGTAGCGAGTGTTTTGCATTTGCTTGGGAATCTCCGTTCTTTTTAGTGCGCAGTAAAACGCACTCTATGATTTTAGCAGACTAAAATCCTGCTATGAACAAACTATCCCCTCTGCCAATGCAGCAGAAGGGATAGTTTCTAAAATTTTATTTTGTGTGTTTATCTTCGGCAGCCTGCTTATTGGGGGCTGCTGCTGCGTATTTCGTCAGTGCAACCTTAGTGATGTGGAAGTCACCTACGGCAGCGGGGCCGTCGATACAGCCGTTGGAGCAGGCCATACCTTCGATATAGCTGCAGTCGAGCTTGCCTGCGGCAGCAGCCTTGACGGTGTCGCGGCATTTGTCCAGTCCGGAGCAGTATTGCGCGTTACGCACCTCACCGCCCATAGCGGCAACCGTATCCTGCACGGCAGCGCTTACGCCGGCCGTCAGCGGGAAGCTCAGGCCAAGCTTGGAGGCATCACGTTCATAAGCGGTATCACCGCTCATTTCCGCAAATTTGATATCCTTGCCCTCCAGCATGCACATAATCTCTTCAAAGGTCAGCACGTAGTTGATGGTTTCGCGGTGCTCGCGTGCTTCCACCTTTTTGGCGATGCAGGGACCGATGAACACAGTAACTGCATAAGGATATTTTTGCTTAATCAGCTCAGCGCAGGTAAGCATGGGGGAGGGAGTGTCGGAAATCTTGTCTGCTGCCTCCGGTACCTGCGTTTTAATCAGCTTAACAAAGGCAGGACAGCAGGAGCTGGTCATAAAGCCCTGCTTGGCAGGAACCTTCTCCAGATATTCCTCTGCCTCCTTAACGCTGGTGATATCGGCGCCAACGCCAACCTCTACAACTTCAGCGAAGCCTGCTTTTTTGAGGGCCTCGTAAATTTGCGCTATGGTAATCTTCAAACCGTATTGGCCTACGATAGAAGGTGCCACAAGGGCGATAACCTGCTTGCCCTGCTGGATTTCGCGGATAACGCGGATGATATTGCTGCGCTCGTCAATGGCGCCGAAGGGGCAGGCATTGCGGCAGGCACCGCAGGAAACACATTTTTCGTGGTCAATGACAGCCTTACGGTTTTCACCGATGCTGATAGCACCGATGGCGCAGGCACGCACGCAGGGACGATGGATTTCGATAATCGCACCGTAGGGGCACATCTGCTTGCAGCGTCCGCATTCAATACATTTCGTTTTATCGATAAAGGCGCGGTCCTGAATAATGCTGATAGCCTTTTTCGGGCAGTTATTCATGCATTTGTGGGTGATGCAGTGACGGCACATATCGGTAACGTAATAAGCATCAATCGGGCATTGGTCGCAGGCTGCGGGGAGCACGTCGATAATCGGCAAATCGGTGCGCTCAGGCTCGTTCAGTGTCAGCTTGGCAGCCTCGATGATATTGCTGGAGCACTCCTGGCCCAGCGCCATATCAATACGGTTTTTCAGTACGGCTCTTTCTTTATAAACACAGCAGCGGTAGCGCGGAGTGTCCTCGCGTACCTCCTGCAGAATATCGTAGACGTGGTCAGGCAACTCGTTATTCCAGGTGTAGCGGGATAAATGCTCCAGCACCATGCGGCGCAGCTGCGCAACAGCGGTTAATTCCATAAGGGTTCCTCCTTGGCAATTAGTTATATTGCGTTTTGCATTGCATACTCTATACTGTACAATTCTTTACAGAACGCAAAAATCCTGCTGAGGAGCATGCGTAATGGTTTTAATAATGTTAAATTTGGTATTTTTCTAAACAGTTATATAGATGAATCTGTCAAAAAATCTCTGATATTTTTATGGATAATACCATTACGGCTCATATCGAATTCGTCGAGTGAAAGCACATATTTCGGATAATTATCGGTAATTTCATTGTAAACACCGAACTCACGTTGAATAGTTTCTTCTGCAGCCAATAAGTAAGTAACTTGAATATAAATTTTTTTATCCTGTTTTTCACAGATAAAATCAATTTCTTTGGTATCTACCTTGCCGATGCTCACCTTATAACCACGGCGTAAAAGCTCCAGATAAACAATATTTTCCAGAATGAGATTGATATCCTTCATGTTGCCGCCGAAGACTGCTTCGCGGATGCCATGGTCAGCCACATAATATTTTTCGTTGATAGCAAGCAGCTTTTTACCTTGTATATCCTGACGTTTTACCTGATAAAACAGAAAGGCATCGGTGCAGGCTTTAACGTAGTTGATAATGGTTTCTGTTGCCATGCTGCGTCCTTCGCTTTTCAAATATTTAGAAAGCACATTGGCAGAAAAAATGGTACCGATATTTGCAGTTATGTAGGTAAGTATGCGTTCAAGCATGTCAACATCACGTATATTGTTGCGGCGTACAATATCTTTCAGTTCTACTGATGTATATACATCCTGTAAATATTGCTTGCAGGCAGCTTCGTTATATTGCAGGGATGCCAAATAGGGCATTCCTCCGAAGTGCAGGTATTTCTTGAAGCATTCTGCTTCACTGGTATTAGGCTGTATAGTATTATATAGCTCAATAAATTCAGAAAATGAAAAAGGATAAATAACAAATTCTACATAGCGTCCTGCTAAATAAGTGGCTAATTCACCGGATAGGAGCTTGGCATTGGAACCGGTGATATAAATATCACAATTAAGCTCTATACGTAAGGAATTAATACATTTTTCCCAATCTTTTACCTCTTGGATTTCATCAAAGAAAAGATAAATTTTTCCTGTTAAAGCTTGGGTTTTGTTTATTATTTCATCATGAAGAGCCTGGGCATTGCAAAGCCTGGCGAAGCTCATATTTTCAAAATTATAGGAAATAAGCTGTTGGGGAGTAACTCCTTGTTGTAACAGCTCTTTTTTTATAAGATCTAACATAACAGATTTACCGCAACGTCGGATACCTGTAAGTACTTTTACTAAATCACTGTTAATGAATGGGCGGATTTTTTTCATGTAAGATTCTCTTTTGATCATGTAAATCACCTCACTATCTATATAATATATCAGTTATATCTTAAATTCAAGACGAAAATCAAATTTCTATCAGATATAACTGAAACTTTTCATGATTTTAGATTTTTATCAGTTATATCTGATAAAAATCACGCTGCTGTAGTCAAAAAAAGCATACTTTTTTAGTATACGCAGAAAAAAATTAAAAAATTTTCCTCTTACCCTCTTTACAAATTGAAAACCTAGTATTATAATAAGCGCATAAAGCAACAACGTGGTTGTTGGATCGAAAGGTCCAAACTTCGTGGTTGCTTTTTCTGTTATATCAGCGGTGAGAATTATCCTCTTACCCATGATAAGTGCAACGAAGCACCGTAGCAGCGCAAGGCGCAGCTGACGGTGCTTTCTTATTTACAGAGCCAGAGAGAAGAAAATCTGTAAAGCACAAAAAACTGTATTTCAAATGAGGGGCTTACACTTCGTAAACCCAAGAAAATTCTCAGAGAGAAATTAGGGAGGTTTTACAATGAATGATGTACCGAAACTGTTTGGCAGCTTAGTTTTTAACGAAAGCGTTATGAAGGATCGTCTGCCGACTGCAACCTATAAGGCATATAAGGCAGCAGTGCTGGCAGGCACTCCGTTGAATCTGGAAATTGCTAATATCATCGCCAATGCTATGAAGGACTGGGCTCTGGAGCATGGCTGCACTCATTTCACCCATTGGTTCCAACCGATGACCGGTATTACTGCTGAAAAGCATGAAAGCTTCATTTCTCCTACTGCCGAAGGCCGTGTTATTATGGACTTCTCCGGCAAAGAGCTGATTCAGGGCGAGCCTGATGCTTCCAGCTTCCCGTCCGGCGGCTTGCGTGCAACCTTTGAAGCCCGCGGCTATACAGCATGGGATCCGACTTCCTATGCATTTATCAAAGATAACTGCCTGTGCATTCCTACAGCCTTCTGCTCCTACACCGGCGAAGTGCTGGATAAAAAGACTCCGCTGCTGCGTTCCATGAATGCAGCCAGCAAAGCAGCCTGCAAGCTGCTGAAGCTGTTCGGCATTGATACTATCCGCGTCAACAGTACTGTTGGTCCGGAACAGGAATATTTCCTCGTAGATAAAAAAATGTGGGAAAAACGTAAAGACCTGGTTTACACCGGCCGTACCCTTTTCGGTGCGAAATCTCCGCGTGGGCAGGAACTGGACGATCACTACTTCGGCATTATCAAACAAAGAGTTCTTTCCTTCATGAAGGATTTGGACGAGGAGCTGTGGAAGCTGGGCGTACTCGCCAAGACCGAGCATAACGAAGTTGCTCCGGCACAGCACGAGCTGGCACCTATCTTCACAACTACCAACGTAGCATCTGACCATAACCAGCTGATGATGGAGTTCATGAAACGTGTTGCTCTGCGTCATGGTCTTGTTTGCCTGTTGCATGAAAAACCATTCGACGGCGTAAACGGCAGCGGTAAGCATAACAACTGGTCCTTATCTACGGAAGAAGGTCTTAACCTGCTGGATCCCGGCAAGGAGCCGTACAAAAACCTGCGCTTCCTGACCTTCCTGGCAGCAATTATCAAGGCTGTTGATGAATATCAGGATCTGCTGCGTGTATCTGTTGCCAGCGCCGGCAATGACCATCGTCTGGGCGCTAACGAAGCTCCTCCGGCTATCGTATCCATGTTCCTTGGCACTGAGCTGACTGCAGTTCTCGAAGCTATTGCAGCAGACAAGGTTTACAACGGCAACCCGGAAAGCTACATTAAAGTAAGCGATGATACCATTCCTGCTCTGGTTAAGGACAACACCGACAGAAACAGAACCTCTCCGTTCGCCTTCACCGGCAATAAATTTGAATTCCGTATGCTGGGCAGCATGTTCTCCATCGCCGGACCCAACATCGTACTGAACACCATCGTTGCCGAAGAGCTGGATGAATTTGCTGATAAGCTGGCAGATGCTCCTGATCTGGAAGCAGCAGTATATGATTTGGTTAAAGAAACCTATAAAGCTCATAAACGCATTGTCTTCAACGGCAACGGTTATACCGATGCATGGGTTGAGGAAGCTGCCAAACGCGGTCTGCTGAACCTTAAATCTACTCCGGAGGCTCTGCCGTATCTGGGACATGCCAAGAACATCGAGCTGTTCGAAAAGCATAACATCTTCACAAAAGCTGAGGTTGAATCCCGTGTAGAAATCCTGCTGGAGAACTACAGCACCACGATTTCTATCGAAGCAGCAACCATGCTGGATATGTTCCATAAGGACATCCTCCCGGCAGTTACCGCTTATACCGGAGATTTGACCAAAGCAGTACTTGATAAAAAGGCTGCCGGTGTCAGCGCAGGCTTTGAAGGCGCACTTGCCGATAAGCTGAGCAAGCTGGGCGGAGAAATGTATGCATCTTCCCTGAAGCTGGAAGATGGCTTGAAGGAAGCAGCAGAAATTGGCGATAGCGAGAAACAGGCTCTGTACTATCACGATACCGTTCTTGAAGAAATGGGCAAGCTGAGAAGTGCGGTTGATGCTGCCGAAGCTTTGACCGGTGGTAAGTATCTCGACTATCCGACTTATGGTGAGTTGTTGTTTGGTGTAAATGAGTAAGCTGCAGTTGCCTTCTCGACAGCCTTGAGTAAGGTGTGTTAAGATAAAATAATATATATAAACTCATACACAATGGGGTGTATCCGAAAAATCGGGTACGCCCCTTTTTCTTTAGCTAATGCCATGTGAGCGCTGCTCAATGACACGTTAAAAAATATTATAATTTGAGGGGTGTTTGCAAATGGACAAATATGTATCTGCCGATACTATATGGGTGCTGATAGGTGCCTTCCTGGTATTTTCTATGCAGCCGGGCTTCGCAATGGTTGAAACAGGCTTTACCAGAGCAAAAAATGCCGGCAACATCGTTATGAAAAATGTCATGGATATGTGCCTCGGCTCCATCGTTTTCTGGGTTCTGGGCTTTGGCCTGATGTTTGGTACCGATATCGGCGGCTTCATTGGCACGCCGGACTTCTTTGTAAAAGGTGATTACGGTGCCAGCTATCCAAGCACTGCGTACTTTATCTTCCAGACGATGTTCTGTGCTACCGCAGCAACCATTGTTTCCGGTGCTATGGCAGAACGTACCAACTTCCTGGTATATTGCATTTACAGCGTATTAATCAGCGCTATTATTTACCCGATTAGCGGTCACTGGATTTGGGGCGGCGGCTGGCTCGCACAGATGGGCTTCCATGATTTCGCCGGTTCAACTGCCGTTCATATGGTAGGCGGCGTTGCTTCTCTCGTCGGTGCCAAGATGATTGGCGCGCGTATCGGCAAATACAATGCCGACGGTACGGTAAACGCTATTCCCGGTCACAGCATTCCGCTTGGTGCCTTGGGCGTTTTCCTTCTCTGGTTCGGTTGGTTTGGCTTCAACGGTGCTTCCACCGTCTGCGCAACCGGTGATGACGCCTTGGTTTCCATGGGTGCTATCTTCATTACCACTAACATGGCTGCAGCAGCTGCTGCTACCGCAACTATGATTTACACCTGGATTCGCTACGGCAAGCCTGATGTTTCCATGACACTGAACGGCGTGCTTGCAGGTCTGGTAGCAATTACCGCAGGCTGCGATATGGTAAGCCCGGCCGGCGCTTTAATCATCGGCCTGCTTGCCGGTGTGCTGGTAGTTGCTGCTGTTGAATTCTTCGACCAGAAGCTGAAGATTGATGATCCTGTCGGTGCAATTTCTGTTCATGGAGTCTGCGGTGCTTTCGGTACTATCGCAACCGGCCTCTTCGCTCTTGACGGCGGCCTCTTCTATGGCGGCGGTACTGATTTCCTGGTAAAACAAATCCTCGGCGTTGTAGTTGTAGCATTCTATGTTGCAGTTACGATGACGATTATCTTTAAAGTTCTTGATAAGCTCTTCGGTCTGCGTGTTAAGGAATCCGAAGAAATCAAAGGTCTGGATATGGAAGAGCATGGCCTGCTCAGCAGCTATGCCGACTTTATGCAAACTCCGTTGGAGGCACAGACCTCTGTTACTACTACTTATGTTACTCCGGTCAAGGAAACTGCAGCTAAGCCTGCAGGTGCAGTAAAGATGAGCAAGGTTGTTATTATCACCTCGCAAAATCGTTTCGAAGCATTGAAGAATGCTTTGGATAAGCTGGGAATTACCGGCATGACTGTTACCAAGGTTCTGGGCTATGGCATCCAAAAGGGCTCCACGGAAATGTATCGTGGTGCTGAGGTTGCTGCACACCTGCTGCCGAAGGTAAAGGTTGAAATGATTGTTTCCGCAATTCCTGTTGCAGCAGTAGTCAATGTTGCTAAGCAGGTTCTGTATACCGGCAAATACGGCGATGGCAAAATCTTCATCTATGATGTTGAAGACGTTGTTAAGATTCGTACCGGTGAAACAGGCTACGATGCTCTGCAGGATTATCCTATTGAGGAAAAATAATTTGCTTCTCCCTAATCAAACTCCCTAATAAAACAGGAAGGCGCTCGGTGTCTTGCGTAATGCAGGCTAAGAGCGCTTTTCTGTGTGTTGGGGGAGAATGCTTTTATAATCTTATTATGGCGAAAAAACTTGCAAAACTGCATTGTTTAGGCCAAAATAAGATTGAATCGTATTTTAGTCGGATTGGAGTGAATGCTATGAATAAAAACGTTGCTTTATATAACGAGATGGTAGCTTTTTTTGCCGGAGATGCACGCCGCTGCCAGCATTTTATCAAGGTTGCCAGCCTGGCCAAGCAGCTGGCTGAGAGCGAGGCTGCTGATGCAGAGCTGACAGAGCTTGTGGAGGCGGCCGGTCTTGTGCATGACTGCGGTATTAAACCCGGCGAGGCCAAGTATGGTGCCGGTCACTGCACAGGCAAAATTCAGGAGCAGGAAGGACCTGCGGTAGCACGCAAACTTTTGCAAAAGGTTGGCTATGCCCCTGAAAAAATTGAACGCATCTGCTATCTTGTCGGTCATCACCATACGTACAATATGATTGACGGTCTTGATTATCAGTTGCTTGTGGAAGCTGATTTTATAGTAAATTTTTATGAGGACGGTACGCCGAAGGAGAATATTGCCAAGGCTGTGGAGCGGATTTTTAAAACCGGAAGCGGAACGAAGCTGGTAAAGACTATGTTCGGACTTTGATATAAAATGCTGTGGCTTTTCGGTCACAGCATTTTTCTTGCTATTTTGTTCTATGCTTGCTAAAATAAACAGGATTAGGTTATTTTTGGAGGGATAAGATATGAAGGAAATTTATGATTTAGCAGAACAATATCATAACGATGGCAATAACTGCGTGGAATCCGTAGTTAAGGCGTGTAATGATGGCTTAGAGCTGGGCCTGCCGGATGTGGCAATCCGCATGGTGTCCGGCATGGGCGGCGGTATCGGCCGCAGCGGCTGCGTGTGCGGTGCGCTGAGCGGTTCCTGCCTGGTTATCAGCTCTATCGTTGGCAGATTGGATCCGTCTGAAAAGCATCAGACAGAGGTCTATAAATATACGCATGAGTTTCATGAGCGCTTTACCAAGCATTTCGGCACTTCCTGCTGCAGAGCACTGAACCGCCTGAGCTTCGGCACACCGGAATACAGAACTAAATGTATTAAGATTACTGCCGAAGCGGCAGACATGGTATCCGATTATCTGCAGGAAAAGGGCCTGGTAAAATAAGCATTGGCTGCGAAGCTGAAAGAAGGACTGATGGAGGTCAGGCTGATGGAAAAAACTGAGTTGAAGAACATTGTAATTTTAGCAACCGGCGGCACTATTGCCGGCAAGGCTGCCTCCGGCACCCAGATGACAGGCTATACTGCCGGTGCCTACAGCGTTGCCTATTTGCTGGCGGGTGTGCCTGAACTGGGCGAGTTGGCGCATATCAGCGGCGAGCAGCTGTGCAACATCGACAGCAGCAGTATTTCCGATGCGTTGCTGCTGCGTCTGGCGCAGCGCTGCAATGAGCTGCTAGCGCAGGATGATGTCGACGGTGTTGTTATTACCCATGGTACCGATACTATGGAAGAAACGGCCTTCTTCCTGAACCTGGCAGTAAAGAGTGCTAAGCCGGTGGTACTCGTGGGCGCAATGCGTCCTGCCACCGCAGTCAGTGCCGACGGACCTTTGAATATCATCAACGCTGTTAAGGTGGCTGTGGATGCTGCAAGCGCCGGACAGGGCGTGCTGGTGATGATGAACGATGAAATCTACAGCGGGCGTGACGTGACTAAGACAAACACGGCGAATGTGGCAACCTTCAAGGCAACGAACGGTGGTCCTTTAGGATTTATCGTTGGCGGTGAGGTACATTACTATTATCGCAGCGTGCGTCCGCACACACTGCAGAGCGAATTTGACGTAACCGGTGTTAATGCTTTGCCGCGTGTGGATATCATCT
>ULUE01006313.1_pt1 | contig 29501 bp, 26 predicted proteins | sample 1958211 | NCBI WGS metagenome assembly ULUE01 (sample SAMEA4835752, study PRJEB28245) | human gut metagenome | biome: gut microbiome; material: fecal sample | place: Denmark | collected 2008 | reverse complement strand
CTGCCATACTCGGAGGGACCCGTCGCAAGCATATGCTGTGCGCCCTCGAAGGCGCTCTCCTTCGTGTCGGCAAGGCAGATGCAAAAGCGCATTGACAGCCGCTGACCCGAACGCAGCACGCCGCTGTGCCGCACCCGAACGAGCGGGGAGGAGAGCGCACCCGTGCCGCCGTGCCGATCGGCGGAAAAGCGCACCGTCCGGTTGCAGCTTATGCACAGCCAAAGCTCGCCGACGGCGCCCCTCGGAAGCCGTCTGAGCATTAGACAGCCGCCCTCCTCCTCGGCAAGGATGCCGAGCCGCCAATAGGCGGGATGGTTAACATAATCCTGATACATTGCAAGCACCGGCTCAAAGGAAAGCTCAAGCTCGAGCTTGCCGAGATCCTCCTTCGCCTGAAGCTCCACAAAGCGCATCTCGCCGTTTCTCGTGCCGGAGAGCGCAGCGGAGCAGCGGCAGCGAAGGGCGTCGGTGACTATGCCGTAGCTGCACGAGCTTTCGCCGAGTTCCCAAAGCATTGCGCCGTATTCACGGTTCGGCTCCGGCAGAAGCGACAGCTCGTTGTTTTTGTAGCGCAGCATGATCTCAAGCCCGTGACCCTCGCCGAGCGGCTTTGCGGGCGTGGCATATATTTGTATGCTGCGGCAGGCGGCGGAGGATATGCCGCTTTCGGTTAACATAATATTATAAGCCCCGTTTGTAAGCAGACAGCAGTGCGGAGAATAGAAGTCCGTTTCCTCGCCTCTGAGCTTGTAGCGACGGGGCTTTTCGGCGTGAGGCTCCTCCGGCTCACGAGTGTTAAGCTCCAGCACCTGCGGCTCAATTGGCAGCTTCTCCTTTAAAAGCGAGCTGTATGCCGCCATATACGGCTCCTGCATGGTGCGTCGAACGACGATGTCGTCCGAAATGAGGTTTGCGGCAGCTATAAGGCTCATGCCGAGGTGGTGCGCCATATAGCAGGCGACACGCTCGCCCGATTCGCTGCGGCAGCGTGAGGGCGTGAAGTCGAGCGCTTCGATAAAGCCGAAGCGACCTTTAAGATTACGCCGCTGCATGAGCCGAAGGTCCCGCACCGCCGCCGTCGGCTCAACGCTGAGAGCCAAAAATGCGGAGTAGGGGGAGATGACAAGCTCACGCTCCTGCCCGCGCTTGAGCGCAAGGTGCTTGCAGCCGTGCGCCTTGTAGCGGTAGTTCAGAGCGGGGTCGAGCGAGAAGAAGGCGCTTTCGGATATGCCCCAAAGCCCGTTCGGACTGCGGCGGTGCTTCTGCACGAAAACGCAGTATTTTGCGGTCTCGTACAGGAGACTGTTCTCAAACAGGGGCAGAAACAGCTCCGGCATGAGATACTCAAACATCGTACCCGTCCAACTCGCCATGCCTGTGTAGCCACGGTAGCTCTGCATGGCACGGCTCAGACTCTCCCAGTGCTTTTTGGGTACGTCGCCCTTTGCGACGGCGATATACGAGGTCAGGCGTGCTTCGCTTGCCATGAGGTCGTAATGCCCCGGCGACGGCAGATCGCTTGCGGCGTCGATGCCGATGCGCATGAGCCTGCGCACGGGGTCGTAGAAAACGGAGAAATCCATGGGACGCATGAGCGCCTCGACACGCTTTGCGGCGTCGAAAAAGCGATGCTCGCACAGTCCGTTTTTCACCGCAAGCAGGCAGGCGAAAAGGTTTCCGCAATCGACGGCGGAGACGTACTTCGGGGACAGCGGACGCAGGGTGCGGGTGTCGTACCAGTTGTAAAAATGACCGCCGTACTTCGGCATACGCTCAAGCGTTCCGAGCATATTCACGATAAGCTCAATGCCCCGACCGCCGTCGATGCCGAGGTCGGATGCGCACAGAGCGGAGCATAGCGCAAGCCCGATGTTCGTCGGCGAGGTGCGGTGCGCAAGGCCGACGGGCGGCTGCTCCTGGTAATTGTCCGGCGGCAGGAAGTTGTCCTCCGCCGTGCAGAAGGTTTTGAAGTATGACCAAATTTCCTTGGAAAGACCGAGGAGGTACTTTTTATCCTTGTCCGAAATGCGGGCGGCGCTTTTTACGGGCAGCGACAGAGCGTAAACGCAAAGGGGCGAGAGCATCCACATAAGCCCTGCGGCCTTGGCGAAAATGCCGTCCGATATGAGTATCAGCGCAAGCCCCGCAGCGACTGAAAACCACATACTTGCAAAGCAGGACAGGGGAGAGTTTTTCTTTCCTGCGCTCTGTGCGGCGGTCTCCCATTGCAGAAGCTTTTTGCCGGAAATGAGCATACGCCAGAGCGAGGTCAGAATTGCGCTCAGCGACACAAAGGCTTCATACGGCAGAAGCCAAAGCCTTATAAAGGTGCGCAGCAGCGCAAGCCCGACGCCGTAGAACAGCGAGCTGTGATAGCGTGTCCTGCGTCGGCGGTCGCCGATGGCGTCGGTGAGGCTGATAAGCAGTCCGCAGGCGAGCGCAAGGAGCGCCGCCCATGCCGCAAGGCTCATGCCCGGTGCGCCGAGGCACAGACCGAGGAAGAGCGCAGCGAATATCATCGGCGCAACGAGCGAGCGCCGCAGGCTGTCGAACAGTCGGAAGCGATCGACGTCGGAAAGCCCGGCGGTGCGTGAGAATATCCACGGTGCGTTCTGCCAGTCGCCTCGTATCCAGCGGTGGCTGCGGCGGAAGTATGACAGCGGTGTCGGCGGGAACGAGTCGCAGAACTCGACGTCGCTCATGTAAGCGCCGTGCAGGTAAGCGCCTTCGAGTGCGTCGTGCGAAAGCACCTCACCGTCGGGGATGTGCGCCTCCGAGCAGCACAGCAGCGCTCGTGCGTCCATTATGCCCTTGCCGCAGAAGCCGCCGTTTGAAAACAGGTCCATGTACACCTCGCCGCAGAGCGCAGAGTACGGCTCCGAACCGCCCACGCCTGCGAAGATGCGGGCAAAATCGTTTGAGTAGACGCTTTTAAGCTCCGTGCCGATGCGGGGGTGAATGATGCCGAAGCCGGAGCTTATGCGGCAAAGCTCGGTGTCGAGTACGGGTGCGTTTAGGGGGTGCAGCATTGCTCCGATAAGCTCGGAGAGGGAGTCTGGAGCGGGGACGGTGTCGGCGTCGAGACTGATTATATAATGTGTGTCAGCAAGGCGTTCCGGGTCGCCGACCACCGCACGGAGATCGGTTTTTTCGCCGCACAGAAGCCGTGCCAGCGCAAGGATCGCACCACGCTTGCGCTCAAAGCCGGAAAAGCCGCCGTCCGGCGTCTCCCTGCGGGGACGGGTAAACAGGAAAAAGCCGCCGCAGTATTTTTCATTGAGGGCGCTTATGCGCTCCGCCGCCGCAGAGAGGATGGCGGCGTCGGCATCGGTGACGGCGCTTCCGGCTTCACGCAGGTCGGCAAGGATGCCGAAGCTGAGGTTTTTGCCGCAGCTTCGGTTTGAAAGACTTATCTCCTCGAGTCTGCGCACGAGCGCCTCGGCGCTTTCGGGACTTGTCAGCAGCGAGGAGATGACGCACACGCTGCGCCCCTCGTCGGGAACGCCCTCGGAAAGGTCGAGCCTCGGCAGAAACGCAGGCTCGACGCAGAGCAGTATGATGTGGTCGAGAAGCGATTTCGTAAGCTCGGATATGGGCAGCAGAAGCAGAAATGCCGCAGCCGCACTGTGCGCCAAAAAGCCGCAAAGCACGGCGAGAAACAGCGTTGCCACGACGTTTGCGGTGATGTACAGTGCGCCGCTGCGGGGTCTTTTGTCCGCAAAAAGCAAAACGCCGATGTGCTCATTTCGCTCCTTTGCCTCGGCAATGAGCCGCTGCGCAAGCTCGTATTCACCGACGCCTGAGGACTTTGCGAGCCTGTGCAGACGCTCCCTGTAATAGCTCCGGCTTTTCTCGTCCATGCGGCGATACACCCCGGCGGGGTCCTTTGAAAGGGTCTGCTCCGTGAGATCGACGCTCTCGCACAGCGCCCGCATATCGGAGCCGGAGACGGTGTTCAGCGAGCCGAATACTGCTGCGATCTCGCTTGAAAACTCATCGGGTTCGCTGCTGCCGAGAAGTGCGGTGCAGACTGCCGAGAGCCGCAGCAAAAGCGCATGACGAAGCGCATCGGGGAAGAGCCGAAGCTCCTGCCCGGTGAGTACCGTCACGCTCTGGAAGCCACGGAGAAACTCGGCGCATCGCTCCGGCGTCACCTTGCCCGCACCTGCCGAGACGAGTCTGCGGCACAGCAGAAGCAGCATTGCGCCGTCGTCGCAGCTTCGGAGCTTTTCCTTGCCGGAAAACGCCCGTTTTACGCACTTTTCCTCACGCACTGCGACGTAGCGGTTGTCAAGCAGCCACTCGCAGGCGGCAGGCACCGAGGCCGCTCTGCCGAAGCGCCGCCGCACGGTGTCGTGAGCCGTGGCGACGCCTTTCATCGCCTCGTCAAGCTCCGAGCGTATGCGCTTTGAGCTTACCTCACCGCTCGGACGGAAAAGCCTTGCCGTCTGCGCTCCCAGCTCATAGAGCCTTTCGGTTTCGGTGTACTGTTCGTTTGGGATCATGCGTTTTGACCTCCGTTAATGTAAAAAGCGGTAAAGCACCGCAGTAATTAACAGTTTTGCCGTAAAAAACGGCGCTTATGCAGACAGAAAATGCGAGCGAAAATAAAAATACGGATGACAACCGAAAATACTTGACAGCGTGAGAATGAGGGAGTATACTCTGTAAAGTCAAAAAGCTTTACAGGAGGTCTGCGCCGTGGAGGACGGTCTTGTCAATAACGCAATGCTGTTCGATTTCTACGGGGAGCTGCTTACGGAAAAGCAGAAGGAGTATTACGACCTTCATTATAATGAGGACCTTTCCCTCGGCGAGATAGCGGAGCAGAGCGGTATCTCAAGACAGGGCGTGTGGGACATCATCCGCCGTGCCGAGGCTGCGATGCAGTCCGTTGAGGACAAAACGGGACTCATAAAGCGCTTTAACGAGCGCAACGCTTTGATAGACGAGCTGGAGCGGGAGCTTTCCGACAAGGGCGCACTTGACGCCTCGGTGAGCGACAAGCTCCGCAAACTCAGATTTTAGGAGGCAACGATATGGCATTTGAATCACTGTCAGACAAGCTGTCCGCTGCCTTTAAGAAACTCAGAGGCAAGGGCAGACTTACCCAGTCGGACGTCAAGGAAGCCATGAAGGAAGTGCGCATGGCGCTTTTGGAGGCAGACGTCAGCTTTAAGGTCGTAAAGGACTTCACAAAGAGCGTGACCGAGCGTGCCAGCGGTGCAGACGTGCTTGAGGCGCTGTCTCCGGCGCAGCAGGTCATCAAGATCGTAAACGAAGAGCTTGTGCGGCTCATGGGCAGCGAAAATCAGCGCCTTACGATAGGCAGCAAGTCGCCGAGCGTAGTTATGCTCGTGGGACTTCAGGGCGCAGGTAAGACCACAAACGGCGCAAAGCTTGCGGCGCTGATGCGCAAGCAGGGCAAGCGTCCTCTGCTCGTCGCCTGTGACATTTACCGTCCCGCCGCCATAAAGCAGCTCGAAACCGTTGGCAAGCAGCTCGACATACCCGTGTTCCAGATGGGAACGCAGAACCCCGTCGATATTGCCAAGGCTGCGATAGAATACGCCAAGAAGCACGGCAATGACCTCGTTTTCCTCGACACCGCCGGCAGACTCCACATCGATGAGGAGCTTATGCAGGAGCTGAGGAACATTCGTGATGCGGTCGAGCCGTCGGAGATCATGCTGGTCGTCGATGCGATGACCGGACAGGATGCGGTCAATGCCGCAAATGCGTTTAACGACGCACTCGGCGTCACCGGCGTCATGCTCACAAAGCTTGACGGCGACGCACGAGGCGGTGCGGCGCTGTCCATAAAGGCAAGCACGGGCAAGCCGATAAAGTTCATCGGCGTGGGCGAAAAGCTCGATCAGATAGAGCCGTTTTACCCCGACCGTATGGCGTCGAGAATACTCGGCATGGGCGATATGCTGACGCTTATCGAAAAGGCGGAGCAGAGCTTTGACGAGAAGAAGGCGCTTGAGCTTGCCGAAAAGATGAAGGCGAACCGCTTCACGCTTCAGGATTACATGGAGCAGATGCGTTCCCTGCGAGGGATGGGCGACCTAAACGATCTTGCGGGGATGATCCCCGGCATGGATGCAAAGGCGCTCAAGGGCACAAAGGTGGACGAAAAGAGCCTTGCCCGCACCGAAGCCATCATCCTTTCCATGACCCCGTCCGAAAGGGACAATCCGCAGATGCTCAACTCAAGCCGCAAAAAGCGCATAGCCGCAGGATCGGGTACGAGCGTCGTAGACATAAACAGGCTCTTAAAGCAGTTTGACGCAATGCAGCAGATGATGAAGCAGATGAGCGGAAAGAACCTCAAGAAGCTTCAGCGCAAGCTCGGCACAGGCGGCGGCAAGGGCTTCGGCGGTCTGGGCGGACTGTTTTAAACTATGCTTACCTGCGCCGCGGCCGATCGGCTCAGAGCGCTTGTAACCGTGTCGGGAGACCGATGCGTTTTCTAAGATAAAAAATGGAGGTGAAACATAAATGGTTAAGATCAGACTTCGCAGAATGGGTGCAAAGAAGGCTCCCTATTACCGCATTGTCGTTGCTGATTCCCGTGCTCCCCGTGACGGTCGCTTTATCGAGGAGATAGGCACTTACGATCCCATGGCAGAGGGTGCAGCAAGGATCAAGGTTGACATGGACCGTGCAAAGTACTGGGTAGCAAACGGCGCACAGCCCACCGATACCGTGCGCGGACTGCTCAAGAAGGCAGAGGCCTAATAAGGAGATACTACCGGCATGAAAGAACTATTGACCTATATTGTGCAGAGCCTTGTCGATCATCCCGACCAGGTCTCTGTGACCGAGCGCCTCTCCGGCGGCGAGACCGTATTTGAAGTGCGTGTCGCCGACGGTGACATGGGCAAGGTCATTGGCCGGCAGGGCAGAATCGTAAAAGAGATTCGTATACTCATGCGGGCTGTTGCTCAGAGAAAGGGCAAAAAGGTCTCGGTCGATATAATGGACTGAACCTAAAAATCCCGAACGCATTGCGTTCGGGATTTTTTTCGTTATGAGGTTTACTTTTTCTTTGAAAGCTCGTCTTTTATGTACTTTACGTCGCAGACGAGGTGACCGAAGGCTGCAAAGCCGAGTCCGGCAAGGTATGCGACAAGGACGCCGACGACCGAGATCAGCAGGAACGGGAGAAACTGAAAATCGTAAGAAGCGCTGCCGACGGCTATTCCGACGATAACTGAGATTATCGAAAACACGGCAAAGATCACCTTTGCCAACGTTATCATGGTGCCTCCTGCGTTACTGTATAAGCCGCTGTCGATGCTGCCGGTGTAATTGCTTGCGGGGACCGCACTCTGAGGGAGAGCATCAGACTTGCTCAAAATGCTGTCGGCTTTGTCGCCGTACTTTTCCTTAAAGCTCTTGCGAGTTGCCCAGTAGTTTGTCCTGTCCGCTTTTTGAGTGCCGAAATAAAGTGATTCAAGCTCGTCGTGGCAGTCGCCGCACACTTTGTCCGACGGCGGCAAAAGCCCGAAGTTTCCGAACATATCCTCTTTTTCGCCTACTTGTCTTCCGCATAGTCCGCATTTACTCATAGTTTATCCTCCTCATATTTACCGATAATGTAAATCGGTGGTTATGCTGCAATTATACCCAATATGTCGGGAATATTCAAGAGCGAATATGAGAAATATAATAAGAATCGACCGGGGGTGATTCTTATTATCTCGTATGAACCGCTGTGGAGGACCTTAAAGGCAAAGGGCATTTCAACGTATGCGCTGATAAAGGACTATTCGTTCAGCAAGGGGACGCTCGATTCCTTAAAGCACAACAGGAACATTTCTACGGCTACGCTGAACGATATCTGCAATATGCTCAACTGCGACATAACGGATGTAATGAAATTCACACCCGACGGAGATTAACGGATGCAAGTGATCAAATGCATCCGTTTTTGTTTTTATTGCTTGTTAATCGGACGGAAACATGGTAAAATATACTCCGATATGTTACGGAGGTTTGCTTATGGAACAGCGGCAGTACATCGAAGCGGGAAAGATCGTCAACACCCACGGGGTGCGGGGCGAGGTGAAGATAGACGTTTGGCTCGACAGTCCGGAGTATTTCTGCACCTTTAAGACCCTGTATATCGACGGCGAGGCGGTAAAGCCCGTGTCCGCCCGTCCGCACAAGGGCTTTGCCATAGTGAAGCTCGGCGGCACGGACGATATAAACGCCGCAATGTGCCTTAAAAACAAGACCGTGTGCATAAGCCGCAGCGATGCCCGTCTTCCCAAGGGCGGCTACTTTTTGCAGGATATCATGGGGGCAAAGGTCGTTGGTGAGGACGGCGCCGAAGTCGGCGTTTTGAAGGACATTTTGGAGACGCCCGCCTCGCTCATATACGTCGTTTCCGGCGAGAGCGAGCATATGATACCCGCAGTGCCGGAGTTTGTGCTTGAAACGGATGCGGAAAACGGCGTTATCACCGTGCGCCTTATCGAAGGAATGTGAGCCATGCGTATAGATATAATGACCCTTTTTCCCGACCGAATGAACGCCATGCTGCACGAGAGCATACTCGGCAGAGCGGCAAAAAAGGGTATCATCGAAATAAACTGCATACAGATAAGGGATTTCACCGACAATAAGCAGTGTCAGGTGGACGATTACCCCTATGGCGGCGGCAGGGGCTGCGTTATGATGGCGCAGCCCCTCAAAAGCTGCCTTGAGGACATAAAAAGCCGTGCCGGAGAAAGGAAAAGCCGTGTTATTTACATGACGCCGCAGGGTGCGCCATATACTCAGGAGACGGCGAAGCGTCTTAAACGTGATTACAATCACCTTGTTTTGGTGTGCGGTCACTACGAGGGCGTTGACGAGCGCTTTATCGAAGCCTGCGTCGATGAGGAGATCTCCATCGGCGACTTTGTGCTGACCGGGGGCGAGATCGCAGCAATGGCGGTGGCGGACTCCGTGTGCCGCCTTGTGCCGGGCGTGCTGTCCGACGAGGAGTGCTTCACCGGCGAAAGCCACTGGAGCGGGGTCTTGGAGTACCCGCAGTACACCCGCCCGGAGACGTGGGAGGGCAGGAGCGTGCCGGATGTCCTGCTGTGCGGCAACCATGCCGAGGTCGAGCGTTGGAGACGGAAAATGAGCCTTAAACGGACGATGGAAAAGCGCCCCGATATGTTTGAGCGTCTGACGCCCGACGCACTCGACGAAAAGCTCATCGCCGAGATAGAGAAGGACGCAAAGCGCATGAAGCTCACCGAACCCGTGAGCGTGCGAAGGGCGACGCCCGACGACTTGGACGCTATAATGCTCATCGTCCGTCAGGCGAGAAACAGTCTTAAAAAGCACAGAACGGATCAGTGGCAGGGCGGCTATCCCGATGAGGGCGTGTTCCTTGCGGATATGTCGAGGGGCGAGTGCTTTGTTCTGCTGTACGGTGAGCGCATTGCCGGCTTCTTTACGCTCTCCGTGAGGGAGGAAGCGGACTATGCCGAGATCACCGACGGCAAGTGGAGCGGGAGCGAGCCGTATTGCGTCCTGCACCGTGCGGCGGTCGCTGCTGAATTTCGGGGCAGCGGTATTGCCTCGGAAATGATGAAGCTCGTAAAGCGCTGCTGCCTCGACTTTGACAGGACCTGCATCCGCACCGACACGCACAGGAAAAACAAGGCGATGCAGAAGCTGCTCCGAGACTCCGGCTTCCGCTATCGTGGCAATGTCCTTGTGAGCGCCGAGGAGGGGCATGACCCCAGACGTCAGGCGTTTGAGCTGTATATTGACGGCAAGGAAACGGTAAAATGAAGCTTACGGATATAAACGACATAAAAAAACTGCTCTCGGAGGAGGGCTTCCGCTTCTCAAAGTCGATGGGGCAGAACTTCCTCACCGCCGCATGGGTGCCGGAGCGCATAGCCGAGGAAGCGAATCTTGACGAAGGCACGGGCGTGCTTGAGATAGGTCCCGGCATCGGCTGCCTTACCGAGCAGCTCTCGATGCGGGCGGGCAAGGTTCTGGCGCTTGAGCTTGACAGGAGCCTAAAGCCCGTTTTAAAGCGCACGCTATCCGGCAGGGACAATGTGGAGATCGTATTTGCCGACGCAATGAAAACGGACATTCCGGCGCTGTGCCTTGACCGCTTCGGCGAGATGCGAAGGTGTGCCTGCGCAAACCTGCCGTACAACATCACAAGCCCCATAATTACGACGCTGCTTGAAGCAAGGTGCTTCGACAGCGTGACGGTAATGATACAGCGTGAGGTCGCAAGGCGCATATGCGCAAGACCCGGCACTGCGGATTACAGCTCGTTTTCCGTCCTCGTTCAGTGGTACGCAGAGCCGAAGATGCTGTTCGACGTGGGTCCCGAATGCTTCATCCCGCAGCCGAAGGTCACAAGCACCGTGCTGCGTCTCGATTGCCGGAAGGAGCCTCCCGTGAGCGTCAAAAGCGAGCGCATTTTCTTCCGCACCGTGCGGGGCGCATTCGCCGTGAGACGCAAAACTCTGCTCAACGCCCTAAGCTCCGCTTTCGGTGAATTGAACAAAGATGAGCTGCGAAATATTATCGTTTCCTGCGGGTTTGATGAGAAAATCAGGGGTGAAACCCTCGGAATTGGTGATTTTGCAAAAATCTCGGACGGAATATGGCATTATTTTAACAAAAATTTGTAGGCTAAATGCATTGATTAAGAAACCGCAAAAATGGTAGTCTTAATTAAGGCATTATTGGGAATAATTTTTATAATTTAATGGAGGAAAAACCATGAAATTGACCGATAATGTCCACATTCTCAACTGGGTCGACGAAATGGCGGCACTCGTAAAGCCGGATAAGATCATGTGGATCGACGGCTCCGAGGAGCAGCTTGAAGAGCTCAGGAGAGAAGCTGTATCAACAGGCGAGCTTATTAAGCTCAACGAGGAAAAGCTCCCCGGCTGCTATCTGCACCGCTCCGACGTAAACGACGTCGCACGAGTCGAGGGACGCACATTTATCTGCTCTAAAAAGCAGGAGGATGCAGGTCCCACCAACAACTGGATGGATCCCAAGGAAATGTACGAGAAGCTCTACGCCATCTATGACGGCTGCATGAAGGGCAGAACGATGTACGTTATCCCGTACTCCATGGGCGTCATCGGCTCGGACTTTGCCAAGTACGGTATCGAGATCACCGACAGCATCTACGTCGTCGTGTCGATGCAGATAATGACCCGCATGGGAAAGAAGGTTTTGGATGCGATCGGCGACAGCGCCGACTTCATCAAGGGACTTCACTCCAAGGCGGAGCTTGACCCCGAAAAGCGCTACATCGCTCACTTCCCGGAGGACAATACCATCATGTCCGTAAACTCCGGCTACGGCGGAAACGTGCTGCTCGGCAAAAAGTGCTTTGCCCTGCGCATCGCCTCCACCCTCGGCCGCCGTGAGGACTGGATGGCGGAGCATATGCTCATCCTCGGCGTTCAGAATCCCGAAGGCGAGATACGTTACGTCTGCGGCGCATTCCCCTCCGCCTGCGGCAAGACCAACCTTGCAATGCTCATCCCCCCGGAGGAGTATCGCAAAAAGGGCTGGAAATGCTGGACGGTCGGCGACGACATCGCATGGCTCCGCATCGGACCCGACGGAAGGCTGTGGGCGGTAAACCCCGAAAACGGCTTCTTCGGCGTGGCTCCCGGAACGAGCGAGAAATCAAACCCCAACGCACTTGCCGCAACGAGAAAGAACACGATATTCACCAACGTCGTGCGCAATCTCGACGACAATACCGTGTGGTGGGAGGGCATGGACAAAAATCCCCCCCGCAATGCGGAAAACTGGAAGGGCGAGAAGTGGGACTGCACCGACGGAAGCAAGGGCGCACACCCCAACTCCCGCTTCACGGCTCCCGCCGTGAACTGCCCCTGCATCAGCCCGGAGTTTGAGAGCAAGACCGGCGTACCCATTTCTGCGATCATCTTCGGCGGCCGCCGTGCAAAGACCGCACCGCTGGTGTACCAGTCCAGAGACTGGGATCATGGCGTGTTTGTCGGCTCCGTCATGGCGAGCGAAACCACCGCAGCGGCGACCGGCGCCGTCGGCGTCGTGAGACGCGACCCCATGGCGATGCGTCCCTTCTGCGGCTACAATATGGGAGATTACTGGCAGCATTGGCTCGACATGGGCAAAAAGCTGAGCGATCCCCCGAAAATATTCAACGTAAACTGGTTCCGTACCGATGACGAGGGCCACTTCCTGTGGCCCGGCTTCGGCGACAATCTCCGTGTTGTTGAATGGATCCTTGCACGCTGCTTCGGCGAAGCGGACGCCGTTGAGACCGAGATAGGCTATGAGCCTAAGCCGGAGGACATCAACCTCGACGGCACAGGCCTCAGCCTTGATGATCTTAAAAACATCCTCGGCGTTGACCGTGAGCTGTGGCGTGAGGAATGCAAGGGCATCCGTGAATACTACTCCCAGTTCGGCGACAGGCTTCCGAAGAAGCTTGCCGAGGAGCTTGAGATCCTGGAGAATAAGCTGAAGTAAGCTTGTATACCGTGTCGGCCGGAGCAGAATATGCTTCGGCCGATTATTATAGAAAGGAAGGATTTCAATGAGCAAGAAGTATGTTTATCTGTTTTCCGAAGGCAACGCAAAGATGCGTGAGCTGCTTGGCGGCAAGGGCGCAAACCTGGCGGAGATGACCAATATCGGTCTCCCCGTACCGCAGGGCTTCACCATCACCACCGAGGCCTGCACCCGTTATTACGACGACGGCAAGGTCATAAGCGACGAGATCGTGGCGGAGATCATGGAGAACATCAAAAAGCTGGAGCAGATCACCGGCAAGAAGTTCGGCGATCTTGAGAATCCTCTGCTTGTTTCCGTTCGTTCCGGCGCCCGTGCATCCATGCCCGGCATGATGGATACCATCCTGAACCTCGGTCTTAACGAGGAAGTCGTCGAGGTCATGGCGGCAAAGTCCGGCAACCCCCGTTGGGCGTGGGACTGCTACCGCCGCTTTATCCAGATGTATTCCGACGTCGTTATGGAGGTCGGCAAGAAGTACTTCGAGCAGCTCATTGACGAGATGAAGAAGCAGCGCAAGGTCACTCAGGACGTCGAGCTGAACGCAGACGACCTCAAGGAGCTGGCAGCTCAGTTTAAGGCCGAGTACAAGGAAAAGATCGGCGAGGACTTCCCGCAGGATCCCACCGAGCAGCTCATGGGCGCAGTCAAGGCGGTCTTCCGCTCTTGGGATAACCCCCGTGCAAACGTCTACCGCCGCGACAACGACATCCCCTACTCTTGGGGTACCGCCGTCAACGTTCAGATGATGGCGTTCGGCAACATGGGCGACGACTGCGGCACCGGCGTTGCATTCACCCGTGACCCCGCAACCGGCGAAAAGCACCTGATGGGAGAGTTCCTCACCAACGCACAGGGCGAGGACGTCGTTGCAGGCGTTCGCACCCCCATGCCCATCGCCGAGATGGAGACCAAGTTCCCCCAGGCGTTTGCCGACTTCAAGAAGGTCTGCAAGCTGCTTGAGGATCACTACCGTGATATGCAGGACATGGAGTTCACCGTTGAGAACGGTAAGCTCTATATGCTCCAGACCCGTAACGGCAAGCGCACCGCACAGGCTGCGCTGAAGATCGCCTGCGACCTCGTTGACGAGGGCATGATAAGCGAGAAGGAAGCCGTTGCGATGATCGACCCCAGAAACCTCGACACCCTGCTTCACCCGCAGTTCGACGCTGCCGCACTCAAGGCGGCAAAGCCCCTCGGCGGAGCACTCGGCGCATCTCCCGGCGCTGCCTGCGGTAAGGTCGTATTCACCGCAGACGACGCAAAGGAATGGAACGACAGAGGCGAAAAGGTCGTCCTCGTCCGTCTTGAGACCTCCCCGGAGGACATCGAGGGCATGAAGGCGGCTCAGGGCATCCTCACCGTCAGAGGCGGCAGGACCAGTCACGCAGCCGTCGTTGCAAGAGGCATGGGCAAGTGCTGCGTATCCGGCTGCGGCGACATCGTCATGGACGAGGAGAACAAGGTGTTCACCCTCGGTGGCAAGACGATCAGAGAGGGCGACTTCATCTCCCTCGACGGCTCCACCGGTAAGATCTACGAAGGCATCATCCCCACCGTTCCCGCAACCATTGCAGGCGAGTTCGGCAGGATCATGGCATGGGCCGACAAGTACCGCCGCCTGAGAGTCCGCACCAACGCCGACACCCCCTACGACGCACGCAGAGCAAGAGAGCTTGGCGCAGAGGGCATCGGTCTTACCCGTACCGAGCATATGTTCTTCGACTCCGACAGGATCGCAGCATTCCGTGAAATGATCTGCGCCGACACCCTTGAGGAGCGTGTTGCCGCTCTTGCAAAGCTTGAGCCGATGCAGCAGTCCGACTTCGAGGGCATCTACGAGGCGATGGGAAGCAACCCCGTAACCATCCGCTTCCTCGATCCTCCTCTCCACGAGTTCGTACCCACCGAGGAGGCAGACATCCGTGCGCTGGCACAGGCGCAGGGCAAGAGCGTTGAGGCTATAAAGGCACTCATCGCATCGCTGCATGAGTTTAACCCCATGATGGGTCACAGAGGCTGCCGCCTTGCGGTCACCTATCCCGAGATCGCCGCAATGCAGACCAGAGCGGTCATCAAGGCTGCCATCGCCGTTTCCAAGGCTCACCCCGATTGGAACATCGAGCCTGAGATCATGATCCCGCTGGTCGGCGAGGTCAAGGAGCTCAAGTACGTCAAGGACATCGTCACCGAGAACGCCGACAAGCTCATTGCCGAAGCGGGTGTCAAGATGAAGTACCTTGTCGGCACCATGATCGAGATCCCCAGAGCTGCGCTCACCGCAGACGAGATCGCAAAGGAAGCAGAGTTCTTCTCCTTCGGCACCAACGATCTTACCCAGATGACCTTCGGCTTCAGCCGTGACGATGCGGGCAAGTTCCTCAACGCCTACTACGAGAAGAAGATCTACGAGAACGACCCGTTTGCAAAGCTCGACCAGGTCGGCGTAGGCAAGCTCGTCGATATGGCGTGCAAGCTCGGCAGACAGACCCGTCCCGACCTGCACCTCGGCATCTGCGGCGAACACGGCGGTGACCCCAGCTCCGTGGAGTTCTGCCACAGAGTCGGTCTCGACTACGTCTCCTGCAGCCCCTTCCGTGTTCCCATTGCCCGCCTTGCCGCAGCGCAGGCTGCCATCAAGGACGAAAAGTAATGCTGTCGCAGTGATAGAAAAGTAAGATCCGAAGCGCCCGCACGCTCACCCGTGCGGGCGCTTGACATTTACAACGCTAATATTAGCGTGATAATAAACAAGACTGTAACGGTATCCTGTTCCTCGGAATACAGCGCACCATGCGCAGCAAAAAATCTCCCTCCGTCACCGACGGAGGGAGATTTTTAAGGAGAAGTTATTCGCCGACATACTCGGCAAGCAGGTCGGAGAGGAGCTTTGCGTCGTCCTTCATAAGCAGGTAGCTGTGCGAGGACGCCACGTCGCCTCTATCGAGCGTGTAAACGGTGAGAACGCCCGGCACGTCGGTGGTGAGCAGCTTGTGAAGGCGCTCAAAAATGACCGCATTTGCGCAGTAGGAATCGGCTGCGACGCCTGCGGGAACGAGGCAGACGAGCATGAGCAGACAAAGCAGCAGAGCGGGTATATGGTTTCTGAGATTCATCGAGATCATTCTCCCTTTTTTTGCCGGTAACATTATACCAAATTAAATTTTGCGCCGCAATGCATCCTATAAAAATCAGCCTTTTGGACAATAAATGCTATGAAAACTTATACAAAAAAACGAAATTTGAGAAAGTTTGTATCACTTTCCCTTTGACGGCTGTCTATAATTATATGGATATGGGAATAAAGTTGCTGCACCGTGCGGTGCGGCTTTGTGGGCAAACGGAGACATGGGATGAGAAGAAAAAATATACCGGCTTTAAATGAGCTTGTTGAGCAGCAATATGCCGACAAGCTTCGCAAAAACGGCTTTATACCGTACAGAGACTGCACCGAGTGGCTGCGTCTGAAAAACGGGGAGATCGTGCAGATAATCCTGTTTTACGAATACCATTATTGGCTCGAAGTGTTTTTCTACTCCGAGCTGCTGACGGAGTTTCAGTGGTTCGACTACAGGGAACACAAGGGCATGGACGGCATTGTCGGGCAGCATTACTGCAACGTGCGCAGAAAGTTCGGACTTGACGTTTTCACGATGAACGACGTGTTTGATTCGGGAAGCTGGAGCATTTGGGCGAAAACGCAGGAGCTGCACCGTCACCTTGACTATGCGATCATGGCGCTGGACGAGGTGAACACGCCTGCCGACATTGCGGAGCTCGACGTGAACGAGGGGCGGAAGCCCGAACGCATATGCCTTTACTATGAAAACGGCGACCTTGATACGCTGCGCATAGCGCTCAAAAATGCATCGGTGATCGACCCGATGTATTACGACAGCGACGATCCGCCCGAACGCTTAAAGCGTGACTGGCGGCTGTGGCAGGTAAAGACCGCATTCGTGGCGAGGGACGTGCTGAACAGGCAGAACCTCAAGATACTTAAAACCTTTACCGAAGAATGCAGACGGTATAATATTGCCTACTTAAAAAGAAAAATCCCGGAGCTTTGGACGACGTCGGAGACTACCGATAAAGCAGCCCCTGCGCTGCCCTGAGCTTCGGCAAAAAATACAGGAGGTCACAAATGAAAAGAACCATCAGCTTAATATTCAGTCTGCTGCTTGTTTTCAGCATCGTTTGTCCCTGTTTTGCCGTGACGGATGCAGAAGACAGAAGTGTAAAGCCCCTTACTTTAAGTATAAACACCGGAGGTGTCGCCACGGCAACGCTGAATTTCAGCGGCGGAGACGATGTCTACAAAATATCGGCGACGGTGTATTTTGAGCGGGACACAAACGGCTTTTGGACGAGAGTGTACATTAAGGTAGTAGACAATCAGATCGTAATTACTGAAAACGCTTCGTCACTTAGCCGCACCTTGACGGTCACGGTGCCGAACGCCGGAACATACAGAGTCGTTGCGGTGATCACCTGTTACGGTGACACGACAAAGACTTATACAAGAACAGACAGTGCATATTACGACGGAACCTAACAGAAACACTAAATAAAAGGCACAGGCTTGAGCCTGTGCCTTTTATTTATTCCAAGTCTTTTAAGCTGCTGTCCGGAACCACGCTGCGGATAACGTGTTCCATATCTTGTTTGCTGATACCGGGAGAAAAATAGATGCTGAAAACATAGACATCCGTCGTCCAAACGGCGAGAGTGTCCTTATAACCCGGATCATATATGAAGTGAACCTGCAAGCCGTTGATCACATCGGTGTATATTTCGGCATGATCCGAGCATATTCCCATGCCGTACTCACCACGGGTTGCCTGCGACGTACAATCCTCTGGAAAGAACTCTGCCAATATGTTTTGCTGGTACATTATGAGTTCGCCGTCGCTGCGCGTATACTCCAAGTAGAGAAGAATTCTGTCGACAATGCTGTTGTCAAGACACAATTCAAAGCCTTCGGGAAGATAGCAGGGCGCTTGGAACGAAAGATCGTCCGGCATGGAACCCCTTTCCTGCAAAACGGTTGCATAATTATAGCTATCGCCGTCTTTGTATATAATGAGACCGGCCTGCTCAGGAGTCTTATACGGCGTCGCAACGGCGCTTGACGCAATCAGACAGCAGATGACCGCAGCAACAAGCACACGCCGAAACCACGCCCATGAGATATGCACGACGGAGCCTCCTGCGGCTTTCCCCATACTGCGCACGGCACGGTAAAAATCGTCGGAGAAGCCGGGCGAGATATCGTTCTCGCATGGCACGGAGCGGTACTCGCAAAGCACGGAATCAAGCAGAGCCTGCTTAAACGTCGACATCGCATTTGTAGTCGTCAAAGCACATTCCCTCCTTTTTGCACAGCTCTATCAGCATCTTTTTGCCTCTCGTTATCTGCTGATGTACGGTCGCAGGCTTGCGGTCGAGAGCATCTGCGATTTCTTTCATTTTCATTTCATTAACATAATGCATCATGAGGATCTCCCGGTATTTCAGAGGCAGCTGCATGAGTGCCTTCATAAGCAAAGCATAATCCTGCGAGGCGCACACCTTCTCAAAAAGACGGTCATCCGACGTCAGCTTATAGTCGTTTACGTCAAGAGCCGCTTCACGGTGCCTTGTATGCTTGTCGAGAATGTTCAGCGCCGAGTTCCTTGCCGCAGTAAACACATACGCCTTTAATGCCGGAGTAGATTGGTACGGCAGAGAGTCGATCTGCTTTGCGATCGCAAAGAGAGCATCCTGCACCGCATCCTCGGCGTCGCTGTCGTTATTCAGAATGCCCTTTGCTATGAAGTACATTCGATTGCAGTAATTTGAGCAAATATCGTCAAATAGCTTGCTGTCTCCGGGGTCCTCAATCATTGCCGTACAAAATGCCAGCAACTTTATCACACCTCAAAGAATGATTACAACGACAAATTATACATTTATTGCAAGGAAATTTCAACCGTTTTCGACACTTTTTACTGATTTCTTTATGCTTTGTTAATATAGCAAAAAATCTGTATCATTTTTCGGGGTTTATTTGTCTAATACTATGGAAATTCAATAAAAGCAAGCACCTGAAAGGGGTAAAATGTAAATGCATACCGGGGGATATATGGATGATACCCGTGCTTAACAGGTATCATGAATACGTTTTAAGGGCTTTCCTCGAAGTACAAATTCCAAACACGCTAAAAGAAAAAGCGCCGTCACTGATAGTGACGGACTCGGTTATCGGAAGCTGCTGTGAGCAGCTTATCAAAAAAGACAAATTCCTGAAAATCCCAAGTAAGAGTATCATGACGACAGACGACAGAGAGCGTCTCATGAGGCTTATCGACACCGCAGACGAATATGAACGAATCGAACTTATGGATTATTATCGGCTTGTTATGCTGACCGCCTCCGTTTTGAAGGAGTACGCCGAAAGATAAACGCTATCCGCTTCGGAAAGGATCCGACTGCGGCAAGGTGAGACGTACTGCATTCCGAAACCGCTCCTCACAAGGCAAAACGCCCTCCATTCTCATGCCTCACACTTCCGAGGGAGGTGGCAAAACCGTAAGGTTTTGACGGAGGAAGAGAAAACGCCGGATTAGGGATGCACTAAATCCAAATCAAAGAAGTAAAACAAGAAGTAAAAAAGCAAAGAAGCTTTTACTTCTTTGCTTTGGGTTTACATAACAACGCAACGATGATACCGAAGAATATTGCGGCACATATTCCGGCGGCAGCGGCGGTAAGTCCGCCCGTGAACACGCCCAAAAAGCCGTCCTTTGCCACCGCTTTTTTGACGCCCTCGGCAAGTACGTTGCCGAAGCCAGTCAGAGGAACAGTGGCTCCGGCGCCTGCCCAGTCTGCGAGAGGCCCGTACAGACCCAGCGCACCGAGTATGACGCCCGCTACGACATAGGAGGTCAGTATCCTTGCCGGGGTGAGCTTCGTTTTGTCGATGAGTATCTGAGCTATGGCACACAGAGCGCCGCCTATCAGAAATGTCTTGAGATACATTAACCAGTCCATTTACGCCTCCACTGCAACGGCATGACATATGCCGGAAATGCTGACGCCCTGCTGCGTGCTGGTGGGGGACATCAGCGCACCCGTCGGTGCGAAAAGTACCTTTTTCCAGCGCCCGTCGGCGATACCGCCAAGAATATACGAGCAGAATACCGACGCCGAACAGCCGCAGCCGCTTCCTCCGGCGTGGACGTCCTGCGCCGTGCGGTCGTAGATGAGCAGACCGCAGTCGGTGTAATGCTCGCCGAGGCTCGTTCCGTCTCGGCGGAACAGCTCCTCAAGGTTGTCGTGTCCGAAAGCGCCGAGGTCGCCCGTCACGATGAGGTCGTAGTATGCGGGGGTCCTGCCCGTGTCGGCAAAGTGCGTACTCAAGGTGGCGTATGCCGCCGGAGCCATCGCAGCGCCCATATTGTTTGCGTCCGTTATCCCGGCGTCGGTGATGACGCCCGTGGTCACGGCGCTTATTTTTGCGCCCTCACCGCAGCTTTTGAGGATGACCGAGCCTGCGCCCGTCACCGTCCACTGTGCGCTCGGCGTGCGCTGACCGCCGTATTCGAGAGGGAAGCGGAACTGGCGCTCGCTTGAGCAGAAGTGCGAGCTGGTCGCAGCCATAACGGTCTCGGCAAAGCCGCCGTCTATCGCCATTGCCGCAAGCGAAAGGCTTTCGCCCATCGTCGAGCAGGCGCCGTACAGCCCGAAGTAGGGTACGCCGCTGTCCTTAAAGGCGTATGCCGAACCCATGCACTGGTTTAAAAGGTCGCCCGCAAAGACGTAGTCGAGCATGGAGGGGGAGAGCTTCGCCTTGTCGCAGCACAGCGTGAAGCAGCGTGTGAGCATGGCGCTTTCCGCCTTCTCCCAGCTCTTTTCGCCGAAGTAGTCGTCGGGGGACACAAAGTCGAAGCACTTTGAGAGCGGTCCCTGCCCCTCCTTTTCACCCACCACGGCGGCGGACGCCGCAATGACCGGGGGAGCGGAGAAAATTATCGTTTGTTTGCCCGTTTTTTTCATAAAAAGATCACCGGACTTAGTATGTCCGGTGATCGTATTTTTATGAGTATTTTTAGCCGCCATGCATGATCTTGGTCTTTTCCTTGCTTTGTGCAAAGCGCAGACGCATGGGATCGAACAGCTTTCCGCCGAAGATGCCGATCAGCACGAACACCACGCACATCAGCAGAAGCACGAGTATGCATTTGATGTAAATGTGATCGTAGCTGCCGCAGATAGTCTCACGCATTGCGTTCATTGCGTAATTAAACGGCATGAACTTGTACAGCGTCTGGAAGAAGCCGGGGAGCATCTGCATCGGATAGGTGCCGCCGGAGCCTGCGACCTGAATGACGAGGATGATGATGCTGATCGCTTCACCGATATTGCCGAATGCGAAGATGAGCGAGTAGTTGATTATCGTAAACAGTAGGCTCGTCACCGCCGCTGCAAGCCAGAACAGGAACGGCTCATAGCACTGGATGCCGATGTAGAACAGGTTACCGAGTACAGTGATGAGCGCCGTGAACTGACCGATGGCAAAGAAGGTGAAGTAGCGTCCGAAGTATTCCTGAGAGTGGCTAAGCTCCGGGAGGTCGTCCCGACGCTTTATGTGCGTGTGCAGGAGGCTGACGGACAGCAGCGCACTGGCGTAAATGGCAAGCACCGTGTAAAACGGAGTCATGCCGGAGCCGAAATGCTCAAGCGGGTAGACCCTGACGACTTCAAGGTTTGCGGGGGAGGAGAGGTAATCCACAAGACCCGCAACGTCGTCGTTCATGAGGTCGATGATGTTGCTGAAGCTTTCGCTGGAGCGCAGGTCGTTGATGTTCGACTGAACGTTCGTGGCCATGTTCAGCATATAGCTCATAACGTCTCTGGTGCCGTTTATGCTTGCGGTGCAGGAATTGAGGGCCTGCGTAAACTGCGAGAGGGTGAGCGACTGACCGTCGATGTCGCTTTCGATCATGGCAAGCAGGGAGTCGAGGTTTGTAAGCGACTCCTGAAGAGTGGAAATCGAAGCGATGAGGTTACTGTCGATGCTGGTCTGCTGGATGATGTCGTCAAAGCGGATGGCGCTGTCGTGCAGCTGCTTGTTGACGTCGTAGTACAGGTCGTCGAGTATCTCCGCCTCGTAGTCGGTTATACCGCCTTCGCCGTAGAGAGCGTCCCAGTCGATGTAGGAGTTGCCCGCTTCACCGGGGTTGCCGCCGGTTGCGGCGTCAAGCCGCTCAATGGCGTTGCGCAGCTCCTCGGAGGTGTTGCGGATGGAGTCTGCGGCGTAAATGACGTCCTCCTTTGTGGTCGCAAGTCTGTCCTGCATATTGGACACGCTCTTGCGGCTTTCGGAGAGCAGACGCAGAACGTCGGGCAGGAGGTCGTTCGTCATCGTCGTGACTGCTGCCGCTGACTGTGTTACCGAGGACATGGAGTCCATTATGGATATGTATGTGCGCAGGTCGGATTTGATATTCTCAAGCTGCGTGTTAAGCTCGTCGAGAGACGCCGTGGCGTCGATGCCCATGCCGGAGAAAAGCGAGGTGAACGACGACATTTCGTCTATGATGGTCGCAAGGAAGATGCCGTTTATCTGATCCTCAACGATACCCTTGGCTCTGTCGGTGACACGGGATGCGACGGCGTTGAGCTTCTGGTTATCGTAGAACTTGATGGTCGCCTTTTCAACCTCACCGTCGGTGAAGCCGAGGACCTTTTCACTGAAGTCTTCGGGAATGACGAGACCGCCGTAGTATTCGCCGCTGTTGAGACCGTCAAGCAGAGCCTGAGACGATTCGGGGAACTGCCAGTCGATCTGATCGTTTGCCTTTAGGCGTTCGATTATAATGTCGCCGACGTTAAAGTCCATGCCGAGGAAGTTCGTGCCGAGGTCCTCACTCGCAACGGCGATCTTCAGATTTTTCGTCGATTCCACGGTGTAGGGGTCCCAGTTTGACATGATGTTGAACCATGCGTAAAGGCAGGGGACCAGCGCAAGTCCGAACACGCAAACGACTGCAACGACGCTGCGGCTCAGACGCTTTGCGTCCGACTTCACGACGGCGAAGATATTTGAAATTGACTGTTTAAAACTCTTCATAAGCATTCATCGTACTTTCGTTCGTGTCAGACATTGACCGTTTCGGACTTTTCGGAGTCGGAAGCGGTGTTCTCGGCGGGGGAAGTCGGGATGCGGCTGCGTATGGAGCGCCGTATCTCCTCGATACGCTCTTTGCTGGGAGAGTCGCTCTGCGGTGCGACGATCTCGGTGCTGACCGCAATTTCGTTGTCGGCGTTCTTCTTGAACATCTTTTGAAGCTTGTAGTCCTGATACTCAATGACTATAAGCACCGACGCAATGATGAACATCGAAACTATCCACAGCACGAGGAAAATGGTCTTGCTGCTGTTGGTCAGGAAGAGAAGAATGAGGAATATCGTCGGGACGATGAGCAGACTTTTGAGCGCAGCACTCGTCCTGCGGATGTTGTTGCGGTGCATCTCCTCAAGATCCCCGATGAGGTCCTTATAAAGCTTTTCGTATGCCGATTCCTTGCTCATGTCGTCAACTCCTCCTGTGGGGTCGTGGTCACATCATTTCCGTTTTTTCAAGCTGCTCATCCATGTACTTGTTAAGTCCGCTCAGCGACCGCCTCAGCACAAGACCGATAAACAGTCCCGCCGCAAAGAACAGGAGAAGCTGCAGAGTGTAGATAAGGTAATTGTTCTGATAAAGTCCGGCGATCGCTTCACGCATGGCATTGATGGCGTAGGGGAAGGGGAAGAACAGGTATGCCTGCTGGAAGAAGCCGGGGAGCAGCTCTATGGGGTAAGAGCCGCCGGAGCCTGCTATCTGCATTATCATGATGACGACGAATATCGCCTTGCCGATGTTGCCGAAGGCGACGGCAAAGGAGTACGCCAGCATGGAGCAGGTCAGTGAGGTGAAGAAGCCCGCAAGCAGGAACAGCCCCGGATGCACGCAGTCGACGCCCATGATAACAAGGTCGCCTACTATTATAATAAGTGTCTGCACCTGACTGAGCAGGAAGAAGATAAGATATCTGCCGAAGAACTTTTGCGTTCCCGTTGCGCCGGCAAGCTCGATCGTGTTCTGATCCGCCTTCAAAATGGCGTTTAGGATAACGCAGCCGACCCAGATCGCCAGCATGGTGTAGAACGGGGCCATGGCGGCACCGTAGGATTCCACGGGGAACACGACATCGGACTCGACGGCGACGGGGCTTGCAAGGAAGCTGCCGATGGAAGCCGGATCGACGTTGAAGAAGTCAAGCACGGCTTGGATCTTGTCGTCGTCGGTATCGCCGTTTAATATGTCGATGAAGTCGTCCAGCCTGCTTATGTACGAGGACAGGAGGTCCTTGACCTGAATAAGCGCATTGTTTACCGTGCCGAAGGTGTTGCTGAGCTGGTCGATTATGGGCTGAGTCTTGCCGAGGATGCCGTTCAGCTCAAGCAGCAGGGACGACAGGTCGCCCAAGGTGTCCTGAAGATTGTCGAGCATGGTGTCGATCGCCGGGTAAATGACCTCGGTGAGGGTGACTCTCGCAGAGCCGAGTACGTCGCTGATGATCTGAAGGTCGCGCACAAGGTCGATGTCACGGTTGCCGTTCAGAATGTCGTCGATGACCCCCTGCACGTCCCTTGTGTCCTTCGCCGTGGAGTCGAGCGCTTCCTTGACGGAGGCGTCGGCGCCTGCGTTGTCTGCGCTGCTTATCGCATCGTATGCAACGCTGAGAGCTTCGATCTCCTGCTCAACGACTGCGGCGTCGCTCTTGGCGGCATAAAGCAGCTCGTCACGCTCGGACTTGTCCTTGGTCTTTGCCGCCTTGGCAATATTCTCTCGGATGCTGTCGATCCTGTCGGAGGAGTCCTCGGACATGAAGGAGACAAGACCCTCAATGTTCTGATTGCTGGCGCCGGGATCGGTCAGATCGTCGTAATCGTAGCCGGTTATCGCCTTGTACAGAGCGGGAACGGCGACCTCGTCAAAGTCGCTCTTGATGCTATTTATCGCATCCTTGTTGTGCTGTGCAAGCACACGGATCTGATTTGCGGCGTTTGGGTCGGTGAGGGAACCGTCGAGACCGAGCTTCTTGCGCAGCTCGGTGATCTTGTCAACGAGCTTATTGAGAGCGCTGAGCGCATCGTCAAGCTCGTCACCCGTGAGACCCGAATGCTCGATGTAGTCGATAAGCTCCTGATACTGACGCTCAAGCTCCGCCAAAGCCTCTTTTGCGGCCTCGGCGTCGTCGATGTTGCCGTCGTAGAGCCTGTCGAGCTTGTATATTGCCTCCTGCACGGAATCCTGAAGTCCGAGCAGGAGATTGTTCATCTCTTCGTTGAACAGAGCAAGGTCGCCCTGCGTCTGCTCTATGTAGTATATCTGATCGGAAATGTTAATACGCTCGTTGCCGATGAGGTATATGGAGTAGCCGAGAGTGTTGTTGGTGTCACGCAGGGTGTTTATGAGGGCGTTGTTTGCCTCGATAAACTGATCGATGGTGGAGTTGTAGCTGCCGAGGTTGTCACGGATCTTTATAAGCGTGTTCTTGAGGAACTCGGCGGAGGTGTCGCCCTGAACGTCGGAGGAGAAGGCGTTGAGCTTGCCGAACAGCGTTTCGACGATCGCCTGAATGTACTTCTCGTTGACCTTCGCCTTGATGTCGTCGGCAGCCGCCTCGACTACTTTGACGGCGATGGCGTTCGTCTTTTCGTTCTGATAGAACTTTATGGTGGGCTTGAACATATCCGTCGAGAGGAAATTGTACATATTATATGTAAAGTCCTCTTCGATTATGACCGCAGCGTAATAGGTGCCGTCGTAAACGCCGTTTACCGCCTTGTCCGCATCGTCGAGAAAGACGTAGCCGATGTGATCGCTCTCACGAAGCTCCTTAACAAGCTCGCTTCCCATGTTGACGATGTTTCCGTCGGCGTCCAAGTAGTCCTTGTCGTCGGAAACGACCGCAATTTTGATGTTGCCGGTTTTGCCGTAAGGATCCCAGTAAGCATAGATGTTGAACCACGCATAGAGCGCCGGCAGGATGCAGATTGCTATTATAATAAGGAAAGCAAAAAAGTGCCTGCTCAGCGAGTACAGGTCGTGGCGAAAGATTCTGAATACATTACGCATATCGGGCAATACTCCTATCGAAAAGAGTGGCTAATCCAAACACTCGAAAAAATATCAAAATAGTTACGATTTAGATACAGTGTCATTGTACAGGCAAGGGACATAATTGTCAAGTAGACATAAGTACATAACACGACAAAATTTTTTGCTGCTTGTGGTAGAAAAAAGGCTAAATACAAGATATAGTGTTGAGCCAAAAAGAAACAAAACGGAAACAAAAGATTACAGGTCATTTTTCGGCGAACATACATATTTAATATATAGCGAAAGCTTTGCAAAAGCGGGAGAAAAAGGACGAGCGAAAAAGCGTATTGTAAATTATTGCATAGGCTTCGGCGAATAGACGGCGAAAAAGCGGCAATGATAAGAACGGGCGATGAAATAAGACCCAAAAAACAAAAAGGAGATGTAAAAGAATGTCTAACAATTCCAGTAACCGTCTTGTTATCCCCGCAGCACGCGAGGCAATGGAGAAGTTCAAAATGGAAGCTGCCAACGAAGTCGGCGTGAACCTGAAGAACGGTTATAACGGCGATCTGACTTCCCGTCAGGCGGGTTCCGTTGGCGGCCAGATGGTCAAGAAGATGATCGAAGCTTACGAGAACGGAATGAAGTAAGCAAAGATAAGAGCATATCAAAAAGAAAAATGACGTCCGATATTCGGACGTCATTTTTCGGTTATATAAAATCTGTTATACCGTAATGTGTCAAAAATATGTTGATTATAAGAAACATTTCAAATATATTGTAAGTAAGGTGGCGTGCTGAGCTATTGCTACGACATCGAAACAGGGTTCTATTATGTATCCAGCCGTTATTACGATCCTGAGATTGGTCGGTGGATAAATGCAGATTGCGAGAGGTGATGAGCAATATGAAAATTACAATTAGGCAATCAAAAAAGACAGATCTTTTCCTAGTCGCAATTCTTTTGTCAATTATGGCGCTTCTCTACTACCTTTCGTACCTTGACGGCTCATACTACTATGCGATTGGACTGACACCGATAGCTTTGCTTGCTACAGGATACATATTCGTTGAGTACGCTACAACCTACATTTTCGACGAAAGCGGGGTGTACCGCTTCGTGTTTGGGAAGAAGCGTCTTTTCTTGCCTTGGGATGAATGCGTCTATATAGGTGTGTTTAATAGTCTATATAGCAACGGCAGCTACAATAACGGACGCAAGACCTTTGCTTGTGCAAAAACACCACTCATACACCGTAGTACAAGAGATGCAAGGGAACATGAGTATGGTCTTAAGGGAAATCCTGACAATTGCATTCAGCCTTCATGGAAGCGCAGCGAAGCGGTGCAGATTCCGTATGAGCTTATTGGTGACGAAAGTTATACAAAAATACTTACGTTTTGTGGCGGTGAACGCATTGTAGAGGACTTGGCAGTTGACAAAGTCTCCCGTACAAATTGCACCATGGGTGCAGACGGTTGGACTGAAGTCACGAGTGATTGCCACCATAAGCCGAAGCTTGCACTGAAGAAGTGTATGAAATATGCATTTTTGAGAAACGGAGAGTCGATTTACAAAAATTGTCGATGCCGCAAATGCGGGCGTGCGATAGATGTCAAAAACGACCGGAGTGTAAATATCAAGGAATCTGCTCTTTCGCTTGCAATTACGCTGTTTATACCACTGATGTTTATAGTGGCAGCTTTTTTGATGGTTCATCTTGAAAGCACCGGAGTGAATTTGTCAGAGCTTTGGACAAAAATTGCGCTCGGCGTGTTGGTTGTGCTGATTGCGCTTACTGCAATTCCAACAGGTCGAGGCTTGGCAAGCTATATCATTTTAAAATGTGTCGCCGAGTGGACGACTGCACAAAGCAATGCGCACGAAAAAGAATAAGGTTTGAGAAAGACTACACCAAGAAGCGGTCGTGGGAAACCACGACCGCTTTTCTACGCAAAAAAGAGCAAAAGATGGCAAAAATATGTTGATTATAGGAAAAGATTCAAGTATAGTGTAAGCGACGGCAGCATATTAGCCTACTATAACGGCGCTGATTACACCTTCACATGGGAGCAGGGCAGACAGCTCGCAAGCGTGACGAAGGGCAACAAGACCGCAAGCTATACCTACGATATGTCCGGCGTCCGCTCAAGCAAGACCGTCAACGGCGTGAGCTATGAGTACACGACGCTCAGCGGGAAGATAACCCGCATGACGTGGTCGGGCAACGCCGTGGACATCGTGTATGACGATGCGGGCAGACCCTACCTGCTGCGCTACACACCGTCGGGCGGTGCGACGCAGACCTACTACTATGTCCTGAACCTTCAGGGCGACGTTGTGGGACTGATGAACACTTCGATGCAGATGGTGGTAAAGTACAGCTACGACCCGTGGGGCAAGCTGACGGGGACGACGGCGACGAGTGCATACGTTGCGCTTGCGCAGGCAAATCCCTTGCGCTACCGCAGCTATTGCTACGACATCGAGACGGGCTTCTACTACCTGCAAACCCGCTACTACGACCCGGCAATTGCTCGCTTCATCAACGCCGACGGCTGTTTAACTACCAACTCACTGGGACTTCTTTCGTACAATATGTTCGCATATTGTAAAAATAATCCTGTTAACAAGGCGGATTATAATGGCAGAGAACCGGGAGACTTGTTCGATACAATGGATGAAGCAGCAAGAGATTTTGCTGAATATATTAATCCTAAATCTATAGAAGATAACCGAGAGTATGCTTCATACATATATACAAGGACAGTTATAGAAACAAAAACCGTAACTTATGTAAATCCTAATGCTTTTGGCGATAGCCCATTATCATGGTTATGGAGCATACTTTTTGGAGCAAGTCCTACAAAAACAGTGACTATAAGAGTGAGAGTGACAAAATATACGTATGTGGAGCCTAAGCGGGGAACGAATGACAGTTCTTCTCCACCGATTAATTGGTTTGGTTTACATAATGTTGTTGCACGTTTGCACACCCACGCAGCTTACGATCCAAAGTATGACAACGATGTTTTTTCACCAGCTGATAAGAGAAATGCTCGAAATCAGGGAGTTCCAACCTATGTAGCTACGCCTTTAGGAACTTTAAGGAAATACAACCCGGCAAATGGTACAGATATTATTATATATGATGACATACCGTTTGATCCGAATCATCCAGGCAGGTGATGTCAATGCAAAAAAAGACGATGTTGTTTATATTCCCAATAATTTTATTTGTGGTCTTTTCTGGAGTGTTAATAGCAATTTCAAAGGACAAAGCCGTGGATATTGATGCATTTGATGTAAGTGACTACAATTATTATATTATGCATTTCCCCTCAGAAGAAAATTTAGGTAATGTATCTAGTACAGACGAGCTTCTTGAAAAAGTTGAAGCAATTTGGATTGAAGAATATGGAGAGGAAGTGAAAAATGAAAAACCATATCAACTGTTATATGATGAGAAAAATGATGTTTGGTTAGTTCAAGGAACGCTGCCATTAAATATGATGGGCGGAGTTGCGAATATTCTAGTAGAAGGAAACACAGGTAAGGTATTGGCAATTTGGCATGACAAGTAATATATGCAAATAAACATAGCCAAGTCATGACTCCAACTCCATTGTAGATTGGTACTCAATGTTTTTGGTAAATAACGTAGCTTTTTGTAATAAGCATAATTAGTGAACATCACACTGCCTATTAAGAGCGGTTGGGGGGAGACCCCAACCGCTTTTCTACACAAAAAGAGAAAAATATGTTGATTATAGGAAAAGATTCAAGTATAGTGTA
>ULUE01053004.1_pt1 | contig 29669 bp, 21 predicted proteins | sample 1958211 | NCBI WGS metagenome assembly ULUE01 (sample SAMEA4835752, study PRJEB28245) | human gut metagenome | biome: gut microbiome; material: fecal sample | place: Denmark | collected 2008 | reverse complement strand
AAACAGGTGACGCAGTTCCCTTGCAGAAACCGATACGGTATCATGTCGGCGGGCCGATGTTTGATACAGATGGGAATGTCATTCAGGCACACGGTGACAGAACGAGAAATGAGGTACACCATGAATGCAATCCGCTTAAAAACTGAATATCTGAAAAATCCCATCGGCATGGATATTGTAAAGCCGCAGCTGTTCTGGAACTGTGCAGAGGGGGTGCGGCAGACTGCGTACCGGATTGTCTGCCGGGACGAACACGAAAACGTATTGTAGGATTCCGGCAGGGTGAAAAGTTCTTCCGTGCAGGCGGTCTATGCGGGTGTGCCGTTGGCAAGCCGCACCCGCGTTGTGTGGCAGGTGCGGCTCTGGGATGAAAACAGTACGGCGGGGGACTGGTCGGAGTGCGCCGTTTTTGAAATCGGTCTGCTGACCGCCGCCGACTGGCAGGCGCAGTGGATTACCGGCGACTATACCCCTGACCCCAAGCGGCGTTACCCGGTGGACTGCTTTCAAAAGCATTTTACGACCAGGGAGGTGAAAAAAGCACGCCTGTATGCCACTGCTTTCGGTATCTATCAGGCGGCAGTCAATGGGCAAACCGTGGACGGCTTTGTGCTGGCCCCCGGCGTTACCGATTACCGCAAGCGCGTGCAGTACCAGACCTATGACGTCACCGCCTTACTCCTGCAGGGCGACAACACGCTGGCCTTTCAGCTGGCTGATGGCTGGTATGATGCACACATGGATGATTATTCCCTTTTTCCCTGAAGCCACACAGGATTTGAAGCGAATGAAGCATCATCTGGACGATGCCTTTTCCGGTGTATTTCAAGCAGAATCTGACATTGTTCATCTGAAATAACACTGTACCGCAAGCCATTCTATTGCAAGCAATACCGTATCTCTGTACCCATAGTCAAATACAGCTACAGCAATATGCTGCATTACAATCCAAATGGGGTATCTCAACACGAAACAACAAATTGTCAATCCGATTTTTCCGTTGGATAAATATATCCCAGACGGTGAACCGCACATTTTTGGTGACCAGCTGTATCTGTTCGGCTCCCATGACAAGGAGGGCGGCGAACGGTTCTGTATGCTGGACTACGTCTGTTATTCCGCGCCTGTTACCGATTTAACGGATTGGAAATACGAGGGAGTCATTTACAAAGCCGAGCAGAACCCCTCCTACGCGCAGATCGGCGTGCGCTCCACACTGGCTGCGCCCGATGTAGTACAGGGCAATGATGGAAAATACTATCTCTACTACACGACGGACGGCTTCAAGGATCCAATCAAAGTGGCTGTCAGCGACTCGCCCGCGGGAAAACACCAATTTCTCGGCTATGTGCGTAACCTGGACGGTACGCCGTATCGCAAACGCCTTACTTTTGACCCCACCCTTATCAACGACAACGGCGTAATTCGTTTATGCTACGGTTGGGCGCTGCCGCTGACCGGCTCTGCTTTGAATCGCTTTTCCATGGAAATCACCGGCCGGATTTTGTTCGGCAAGGCACATGACGAGAATTTTTCCGGCAACATCATGGGCGCTTATACGGTTGAGCTGGCCGATGATATGCTGACCGTGCGCACAGAACCCAAGCTGGTAGCCCCCTGCCGCATGGAAGCCAAGGGAACCGGCTTTGAGAGCCACGCCTTTTACGAGGCAAGTTCCATCCGCAAAGTGGACAGTACCTACTACTTCATCTGGTCGTCCTTCGTGAACCATGAGCTGTGCTACGCCACATCCCAATACCCAGACAGGGATTTTCAGTACCGCGGTGTTATCATTTCCAACGGTGACATCGGCTATAAGGGCCGCAAACCAGAAGAGCGACTGAACACAACCGGAAATAATCACGGCAGTATCATCTGTGTGCAGGGGCAGTGGTACATTTTTTACCACCGCCACACGCACAACCGCAGCTGCTGCCGACAGGCCTGCGCAGAAAAAATACAGCTTCTGCCGGACGGAAGTATCCCCCAGGTTGAAATGACAAACTGCGGTCTGAACAACGGTTCTCTCGCCGCAGAGGCACCTACCCTGCCGCCATTGCCTGCAATCTGCACCGCGGCGATATGGGCCATATTGTGAACGGCATTTCCAAGGCAAAGCGCCCGTATATCACGCATCAGGACAGCGAACGCTTCATCACCGGCATAACGGATGGAACAGTTATCGGCTACAAGTATTTTGCCTTTAACGGCAACTATACCCTGTCCTTCCGTGTAAGCGGCGATGGCAATGGAACGCTGACCCTCAAGTCTGACCATACCGTTCTTACAGTTGTGCCAATCCGGCCATGCCCGTAGTGGCAGACCTATACCTGTGATTTCACCTACAACGGCACCTCTGCCCTGTATTTTGTATACACTGGAAAAGGCTCTCTGGATTTTATTGATTTCATGTTTGTCCGGGGCTAACGTTTTTTGCATGATACCGGGTATATTTTAGACTTCACCTACATTGACCCTGATGATTCGATGATTACTACAATCCAGTCCGCAGGTGGTGTAGACGATTTTTTTACGGGTGCTGTATTCGCAGATGATTTTTTGGCATAAGAGTTGACCATCAACTGACCACCGGCAGTGATTTTTGCTGCCGGCGGTCAGTTTTTATCGTTGACACATTGTTTTATATCACTGTCGACAGATGTAGCAGAGCTGTGCAGAACCAACAAGAAATTACTATATATCATCAAATTACACGCCGTGTCGTAGTTCTCCGACCCGGAAGGCCAGAGGTTCGAATCCTCCCGGTCGCACCAAGAGCAGTACCTTATGGGGTGCTGCTCCTTTTGTTTTGCATGGATTTTATGGGGCAGTAAGAGAAGGGATTCGAACAGCCCGTGCCCCGCGCTTTGCGTCCCGCGGGGCAGAAACGCCCCGGTGGGGTGTTTCTAGGGCGCGGCTTGGCGAATCCCTTCGGACACACTCAAAAACCTCATTGCAATGTGTTTTTGCAATGAGGTTTTTTCTTTAATGTTATTCTGGTTTTAGAATCATTTTAGCCGCATATCATCTGCCGCATCCGTGTACTGACCTTTTGCCAGCCGTTCGTTTCTCAGCCGATTTATGGTGATTCGCATAAGGCTAATTTCTTCTATGGAGAACGTTGCTCCTTTATCGGCTGGGAGAAAATCGATTTTCAGTATCAGACTTCCCACTTCTTTACAGTCTGTACCGATGGCACGTCTGCTTTTGCATCATACATCCCAGTGCATCCTACACAGCAGAAGAAACGTTATTATTCCCGGGAACCTATTGAAGCAACAACTGCTATGCAGGCCTAAAATTCCCGCATAGCAGTTATTTTTTATTCTATATGTTTTCTAAGGTGTATTTGAAAACAAAGAAAATGACGGATATTTCGCAAACGCAAGCAGAATTTAAGGCAAAGAGCCGCAGGAATCCTTTGTGGATTCCAAGGCTTTTTAACACAAAATTTCGCTGCGTTTGTAGAAATAGACGATATTTTCGACTTTTCAGATACCCCCTAATTTATTGAATTTCAAACTTATCCTTTACCAAATCTGCTCTCAACGCAATCATATCCGCACCATGTTTCCAGCAGATGCTCAGCACCGGTGCACTCCACGTAGTCGTGATCTCAGCATCCGAGTGGAATGCCGGGTGCGTTTTGCGCAGACGCAGTAGATCCAGCTGGCGCTGGACTACATCACGCTGCAATGCTGTGTTGATCTGTTCCGCATTCAGGTTGGTTCGGTTAATCTCCTTGTGGCCGCCCGCACCGGCATGGCGCACGGCCTCCACATCGTTCTTTCCAGCAAACAGATCAAGATACCACACCTGTGGTTTGCCGGGCATGAAGAGTTGAATCGCACGGGCCAGCAGCATCTTGTCATCATCAGCACCAAGGGCGCTGTAATAAGTAGCGTTGACCTGGTAGTAAATATTTTTCTGTCCGTGCAGATCTTTCACCATACCGCCGCGCGCTACAATAGTTCCGATCAGGCTCTGAATGCGCTCCTCCGGCAGCAGTCCTTTCAAATCCAGCAGCGGAATGCCATCATGGCAGCCCAGCATATTTACGGTGTGGATCTGATGATCCCGCAATTCATCAGCCCAAGCGGCCAGGTAACTGCCATCCTTATTTTCAATGGCATCCAACACCAGCCCCGGCAGGAAGAAATCATAGGTCATGTAGCCTTTATCTGCCACTGTCTGGTAAATTTTTTCGCTGTAAGATGCATGAATTTCCGGCAGCAGCTGCAAACCATATTCATCCGCCAGTACCTTTACTTTGTCCAGCAGCTCCCAAGTAGCCGGGTCGTTCAAAAAGTTTTTCTCTCCCGGTTCCTTGGGGGCATAGGCAAAGGCATCCAGCCGCACAATGGATGCTCCATATCCAGCCAATGTCTGCAGGGTATTGCGGTAGAACTCCCACACTATGGGGCTTTTTATGTTCAAGTCCATCTGCCCCAGGTATTCACGGTGTTCCTCCAGCCAATTGATCACAACAGATTTGCAGGCTGCATATTTACCAAAGTTGATTTCATCCGGCTTTTGGCCCGCATTCAATGCTGCAGTCAGCATTGAATGCAACCGCACAGCAGCTGAATACTGTAAGCCGGAAATCTGCATCAGTTGCTGCACCGTGGGGCGCAGATAATCCACCTGCTGGTAGAATGTATTCCAATACGGCTCCTCGGTGCCGTCCGGCATGCGTGCCATCAGGATGGGTAGACCCGGCTTGCGGAAGAACATTTTTTCCAGGTATTTTGCTTCCGGTTGGATATATCCTTGCTCCGTCATGGAGCCACACCCTTGCCAGAAATCATTCCAGTTAATAAAAAAGTCTCGGTAAACAGAGTTTTTTCCGTTTTTTAACAGGTCCTGGAACTGTGGCGAAAGTACCGAAGCATGGTTCAGGATAAAATCCAGTTTAAGCTTTAACCCCAGCGCCTTTAGCCCCTCCATATCCTGCGGGCCAGCAAGTTCCCGGTTCAGGGTATAGTCAATAACTGAAAAACCACGGTCCAGATCGGTGTTGAACACGCTGGGCAAGATGTAGAACGAACCGAACACATTCTCAAATTCCGGCCGGGCCAGCAGTTGCACAATGTCATGCAGGGTGCCGCCCATACTGTCCGGGTAGGCATTCAGCATGGGGGAAATATCAAGTTTCATTTCCGGATTCCTCCAATCTGTTCAGCTCACAGCCAGCTTGCAGTATTCCGACCAGCTCAACACTTTACCCTCGCGTGAAAGGATAATTTTTGCCTTGTGCGCCTGAGATTCCAGCAGCCGCTGCTCAATTTGCAGCACCATAGTAACAAACGGGCTGTCAGCTGCACCATCCCTCGCACGGCTGACCCGGTAGGTCATAGTTTCTTGCGGGGTGCTGTACAAAAACACCGGCAAGTCCACTCCGCAGTAAAAATCACTGTTGCCATGGGTCCATTCCACAATCAAGACTTTCACCTGGCTGAAATCCACTTTATCATACCACAGAGCGGCTTCATCGCGCCCCATGCGCTTGAGCCAGATGGCATCTATACCATTTTTAAACCGAGCCAGGGTCTGCCCCAGTTCGTCAAAGTCCTGCTCGCTGGGGGTTCCCAGATATCCAGCCAGTGCTTTGCGCCCCTCGGCCTGGTACACAGCCAGCCAAGGTACATCAGCGCACAAAGTGGGATCTGCATCCCGCTGTTCGATTTGCCAGGTGTGCAGTTGCTGCCACACATCCGGGTTCAGCAGTGCCCCACTTGTCAGGCCGTGCATGCCTCCCTGACGGAAAATCCGCAGCCGCTCGGCATCGTTCAGCGCCGGATAGCGGCGGGGATAGTTATCCCCACTGAGTACATAACTGCCGATACCGATCTGCTTAAAATAATAGCCCAGCAATGCCGCCGCACCTGTTTTACCGGAACCAGACCCACCGCACACGGTAATCACTGCACGGCCATAGGGGTTGCGAGCACAGATCTCTGCCAGCTGCGGCAGCAGCAGCGGGAAAATTGCATTCGCCTTGGTGCGGTGTGCTTCACTGATATGTACTGCATCGCCGGGCATATCACCCTGAGGCATATCTGCTGCCTTTTGGGGCAGCGTTGGGGGGTTCCAGTCCTTTTGCGCAGCCTGCAACAAGCCACACACCTGTTTGCTTTGTTCTGTCATGGTCGTTTTTTCCTTTTATGTCTGCGGCAAAAATTCTGCGCGGGCGGCGGTTTCTTCTGGCCGCATGGCGTCAAAGCCGCCCACAGTGTTTTCGTGGGTAATGGCCACACCTGTACGGTCAAACGCAAAATGCACCGTCACTTCAAAACAGGTTTCCACCCAGCGCGCTGCCACGGCGAACGTATTTTTCTGCTCCCACCAACCGGCTAGTTCTACCCGGCTGGTGGGGCTGCTCTGCAGCGGCAGAATGTTCTGGCGGCGGGTGCCATCAGTACCAATGATCAGCTGCTTTTGGGTCCCACCCTGTGTAAAATGCAGCACCGCATGGTCATCCGCAAAAGTAAATTCTGCGGTTTCGATCGCCTGTTCTCCGGCCGCACCGCTCAGGCTGCCCATGCCCTCATTCCAAAGGCGCAGACGCCCCTTGGTTACAGCAAACATCTTGCCATTTATGGCACTACGCAATGGGCTAAACGGGGCAAATACCGGTGCCGCGATTGCCAAATGACGCATCCGCGTTGCCAAGCGGGCCGCTTGCTCAGGGTTTTCTTCCACATGCTGCACTGCTTTTACGCGGTCCAGGTAGGCCCACAATGTATCCAGTGTTTTTTGTGCCCAGTGGGCGCCGGTAGCGGTCTCATTCAAAGATATCTGCATATCCAAGTCGGGAATCACCACACTGAACTGCCCCATGGCACCGTCTGCACGGTAAACACCTTTAGGCTGGCACAGCCATATCTGGAACCCGTACCCCAAAAAGTTATCGCTCGCTTCAGGGTTGCCGATAGCCTCCGTGGCCGATTCATTTTGTAAGCTGACTGCTTTATGCGCGTAATCCTCCGAAAGAATGCGTTCTCCGTTCCACATACCGTCATCGGCATACAGCTTCATCAGGCGCAGGTTATCCTCAGTAGTAGCAAACAGGCCACCGCCGCCCACTTCCATGCCATCCGGCATCGTCATCCAGCGCAGGTTAGCGGCATCAATGCCAATTTTATCAAACAGGCGCGGGGTCAGATAATCCTGCAGACCCAGCCCTGTCACTTTGCGAACCATAGCCCCCAGCAGCGTAGAACCCATGGAGTTATACATGTAAGTCGTGCCCGGTTCATGCAGCACAGGCGTTGCCAAAAAGCTGCGGATCCAGTGTTCATCCGCCGGGGACATGGTATCCATACCGCAGCCCATGCAGAGCACATCCCGTACCGTCATTTTTTTCAGGTTCTCGCTGGGTTTTTCTGGCGCTTCATCTGGGAAAATATCAATCACTTTATCATCAAGGTGCAACAGCCCTTCGGTGCAGGCAATGCCAACCGCTGTGGCCGCATAGGTCTTGCTTAAGGATTGCAGCCCGTGCCGCACGCCGGGGCCATAAGGGGCCCACCACCCTTCGGCACATACTTTGCCATGCCGCATAATCATCAGGCCGTGCATCTCAGTAAAGCCGCTTTCCAGCTCGTCCAGCAGCCATTCAATATCTTCGCTGCGTAGCCCCACTGCTTCGGGGGTGGTGCGCTCAAACTCTCTGCGTTTCATCGTCAACCTCCTGTTTTTCGGCATTCAACATCCAGGGCACTGCCTTTTTGATTTCCTGGTCCCAGAACTGCCAGCTATGTGCGCCCGGCCCCTGGAACCAGGTCACATCCGCACCAAGTCCTTCCAGTTCCTTGCGCATAACAGTGTTATTGGGGAAAAGTGAATCCTCCGTTCCACAGGCAAGGTACAGCCGGGGCAATGTGCCCGTCTGTTTGGCCTTTTGGGCCCAATATAGCGGGTCTCGCGGACCGCCTGCTAAGGCATCCAGGTCACCGAACACACGGCGGTAATAGCCATAGTTGCCCACCCCGCTGGGGATCACAGCACCCGGCTTCATTCCTGCAATGTCCTGAATGATAAAAGCGGAGGAAAAACACGCCGCAGCGCTGAACGTTTCACTGAACTTGCAGGCGTTCAGCAAGGTACCGAACCCTCCCATCGAAAGCCCAGCCATCCAGGTGTGCTCCCTATCCTGGCACAGCGGGAACGCGGCACGGGTCAGCTCCACCAGTTCCTGACCAACAAAGGTGCTGTATAAAAATCCAGCTTCGGTATCATCCTCATAAAAGCTGTTTTCCCCACTGGGCATTACCACGGCAATGCCGTACTGGCGGGAAAGCTCGGCAATACAGCTGCCGTGCAGCCAGTCCTCGCTGCGGCCTGTATAGCCGTGCAGCAGGTACAACGTGGGGAACGGTCCCTCCTGCGGCTGGGGTTCCACCAGATCCTCAATCGGCAGGCAGATGTCCACATCCACCAGCCGCATCAAACATTTGGAAAAAAACTCCGCATGGAAAATCGCCATTCCAGTCCAGCCCCCTTTTACAGATAAACAAACGGTTCTTTTGCATCAATAAAGATTACCGGGCAGCAGTGATCAATCAGATCCGGCAGCCAGGTTGCCATATATTCCATTCCGGCTTCCTCGCTGCGCTCATGGCCAAGTTTGATCATGGCCTTGTTCTGCCCCAGCTGCATGGCATCCCGGATGTACGCACAGGTGGTCCATTCTGTCACATCCCCACACAGCATCACATCGGCGTGGGTTTGCTCCATGGCCTGCATCGGCATCTCTTCCACGCCAAGGCCCAGGCTGCCGCCGCCCACCAAAATCAACACTTTGTTTACCGGCATTTCCGGATCACCTATGGTTTGCAGGGTGGTCATATCCAGCTTGCGCTTTAAGTCTGCGGCCAGGTCTACCAGCGTGGTTTGGGGGATTTCGTACAGCCAAGGGGCTTTCTGGCCGGGTACCAGGTATTGGTTCCAGCCCAGCTTGTCCGCTACGCCCCAATAAATGCGGTCCCCTGCCGCGGCGTGCATATGGTCATGGTAACGCCAGATCGTCATACCCGTCTCATCGATCAGGCGGCGTTTGGCAAGGTAGGTCGAATCTTCCGCACACCAGTCCGGTACATCGCGGCCGGTGAACCAGGTGGGTTCGTGCGTAATGATAAAGTTCACACCTTTGGCAGCAGCTTCGCGGATCACCTCTACCGTTGCCATAAATGTAACGGCAATTCCCTTAACTTCCTGCTGGGGGTCGCCGGTCATCAGCTGGTCGCAGGTAGGGGCAATACGAATTTCGCCGGTGGAATCCGTCAGGACACGATCAATTACTTCCTGAATTTTCATGATTTTGTCTCCTTTAGCCTTTGACTGCGCCCATAATAACGCCCTTGGTCAGGTACTTTTGCAGGAACGGGTAGATGACCACAATGGGCAGTACACCTACAACAGCCAGCGCCATACGGATACCGGTGCTGGGCAGGGAAGCCATGCCGCTGCCCACCATCGCCGCAGCGTTACCACTGGAAAGGAACTGGATGTTGTTCATCATGCGCACCAAAAAGTTCTGAATACCGTAATATACCGGGTCATCCACATAGTAAAGGGCATTGATCCAGTCATTCCAGTAAGCCAGGCCGGTGAACAGGCCAACCGTCACATTGACCGGTACGCTCAGCGGCACCATGATTTTCCAGAAGGTTTTCAGCTCACTGGCTCCGTCGATCTCGGCAGCTTCGACCAGCTCAAAGGGGATGCTGTTTTTGTAGTAGTTGCGTACCAGCATGATGTTCATGGCGTTCATCAGCAGGTTGGGCAGCAGCAGGGCAAAGTAGGTGTTCTTGATGTGAAAAATCTGGGTCCACATAATGTAGCTGGAAACAATACCGCCATTGAACAGCATGGTAAAGAACACAAAGAACGAAAGCTGATTGCTGTACTTGAAATCCTTGCGGGACATGGGATAAGCCAGCATGGTGGTAAATAACAGACTAACCACGGTACCCACCGCCGTAATGCCCAGGGAGGTCAAATAGGAGCGACCAATCTGTTTGCGCTGGTTCCACATGTACAGGTAACTGTCCATGCTGAACTTTTGGGGCCAGAAGCTGTAGCCATAGGTAATCAACGTGGTTTCATCCGTCAGGGAGCTTGCCAGAATCAGCACAAAGGGGGCCAGCGTTGCCACGCAGATCACAAGCAGCAGCACAAGCGATACCCATTTGAAAATGCGTTCGCCGCGGGTATAAAGTTTGCTTCCCATTTGTTTGTCCTCCTATCAGAACAGTGCACTGTCGCTGTCTGCTTTTTTGACCAACCAGTTTGCGGTTACAACGGTCACAAAGCCGACAATGGACTGAATCAGGCTGGCTGCGGCCGACATGCCCACATCGCCGTTTTTAATCAATGCGCGGTACACATAGGTATCTACGGTCTGGGTCACATTGTACAGTGCGCCAGAATCCATAGGCACCTGATAGAACAGGCCAAAGTCCGAAGCAAAAATGCGGCCTACGCTCAGCAGCGTCATCAGGATAATCGTGGATTTGAGCTGCGGCAACGTAACACGCACAATCTGCTTCCACTTGCCTGCACCGTCAATACGGGCTGCTTCATACAAACTGGGGTCAATACCGGCAATGCTGCCAATGTACACAATAGAAGCGTAACCGGCGTTTTTCCAGGCGTTGACGATAACCAGAATCATCGGCCAAAATTTAGGTTCCGAGTACCAGTTGACAGTGGGCAGATGCAGCAGTTCCAGGGTATTGTTCAGCAAACCGCTTTCCGGGTTCAAGAAAGCGTAAACCAGGTAAGAAACAATAACCATGGAAACCAGGTTGGGCAAGAGCAGGCTACCCTGAAAAAACTTGGAGATTGTCAGCTTGTTCAGCTCATTCATCATGATGGCCAGCGTAATGGCAAGCACCGTGGTGGTAATAATGAACACAACGTTGTATGCCAAAGTATTGCGGATCATTGTGAATGCGGCATCCGAACGGAACAAAAACTCAAAGTTCTTAAAACCGCACCAGTTGCTCTTGAACGGGCCTTTGATATAGCTGTAATCCTTGAACGCAAGAAAAATGCCGATCATGGGCAGATAGTTATTGATGAGCAGATACAAAATGCCGGGCAGTGCGATCAGCAACAACGGCTTTGTGTTCTGGCGCAGCGCGCGCTTTTTCTTTGCTGCTGTTGGTTTTACAGCCTGTGTCGCCATGGGGACCATCCTTTCCGGTAAAACATAGTGTGGATTGTCTGATAAAATTGGGCCCTGCTTGCGCAGGGCCCGCATAAGGTTTTGTTTACTTCTGGGCGGCGATCCATGCATCAAGCTGTTCCTGCTTTGCCTGGATTACGGTGTTGATACCGGCTGCATCCAGTGCATTCAGGAATTCCGGCATGGTGGTTTCGGGATCGACCGTACCACAGATCAGGCCCGGAACATACTGGTTGTAAACATTGGCAATGGCGCTCATCTCAGTGGTAACGCCGGAAGCGTCAAACATAAAGCCAAAGAACGGGCTGCGCTCAGATTCCTTGTTGTGCTTCAGCTTCAGCTGGATATCGGCAATATCTGTGCCAACCGGCTGGTACTGCAAACTCTCGGAGCCGATAACGCCGGTGCAGAGTGCTGCGGTGTAACCAACGGTAGTAGCATCCTTTCCATCGGGGTATGCCCAGTGGTCAGCGTCAGGCTTTACATAGTCAACGCCCTCTTCGCCATACAGGAAGGTATTGATGAGGTATTCATCCGTCCACAGGCGGTTAATCATCTTCATGGCTGCTTCAGGCACCTTGCTGGTGCTGGCAATGCCAAAGTCAACGTAAACGGAAGCGGAATCAAAGTAGAAATTGTACAGAATTTTGCTCTTCAGGTTGTGACCGGAGGACAGGCTCAGCACTGCACCGGCAGAATCGCCGCCGTAAGCGTCAATGGTGGAGAAGCAGCGGCCCGCGCTGAAGAGCTCAGGAGCGGTGCTGGTAGTAGTTGCGGCATCTGCCTGCAGGTAACCCTTCTGGTTCCATTCCCGCATCAGTTTGCACTTTTCCATAAAGGCATCGGATGCATACAGGTTGGTCACGGTGGAATCACCGTTCATGCTAACACCAGCGTAATAGTCGGTGTCATTCAGGCAGTCAATTTTTTCTTCGGAGCGCAGGATGGGACGGATCAGGCTGGTGTCGCCCTGATTATTGGGTGCATAGCAGACGATGTTGGGGTCATATGCGTGGACCTGTTCAAATACTGCTTCCAGATCTTCAATACTGTTCACCGTGCTCATATCCACACCGGCGGCCTGGGCAATGTCATCATCCCAGATCAGGTTGCCGTTCAGGGCCATGCCCTTGTTAGCAGGCACCGCGTAAATCGTGCCGTTAATGGTGGTAGCGGTGTACGGGTTTTCGTCAAAATCCTCTTTCAGCTTGGCGGTCACTTCCTGACCGTATTTTTCCAGCAGGTCGTTCATCGGAGCCAGCATGTCGGAAGCCACGTCGTTTGCCAGCGCGCGCTCAAAGAATGCATCGATCTTATCGCCGCTCTGCATGGCCAGCTGAACTTTCTGGGTGTACTCTGCCGGTCCAAACAGCTTGATGTCAATGGCGATGTTATCGTCCGGGTAGGTCTTTGCCAGGTAATCATTCATCAGGTTCTCAATGCGGGTCACTTCACTGTCTTCCGGGATGTTATTGAAAGACATGCAGTAGACCGTAACGGTGGTCGGCTCTGACGAAGCAGAACTGCCGCCAGCAGCTGCGCTGCCGGAACCGCTTGAACCACAGGCTGCCAGGCTCATTGCCAGCATGCCTGCCGTGACCAGAGAGATCAGCTTTTTCATGGTGTTTTTCTCCTTTTATTCTGTATTTTTTCCTTCTCTTGGGGTCGGCATCCTTTTGTCTGCGCCTTCCCGCTTCGTTGTCTTTATTATATCAGCCACATCCCATGCCGTCTTTTGAAAATCCAAACAGGATTTTCAAAAATCCTCACACCTTCCCCCACCCCTTGCACCCGCCCGCATAAGATGCTATGCTAACCATAGAACAGCAATTTTAGAATTAGAAATCAGGAGTGAGCAATGAGAATTGGTGATCCGTCGCTTGTGCCAAGGTTCTCTCGTAGGGGTAAGGCCGTGTTGCACTTAACAAGCCATCTCCCCTTATAAATCACCCTTTAGGGAACAGTCTTTTTCGGCTCGTGGCAAAACCTCCTCTACTCTTCAATTCCTAATTTCTCATTTCTAATTTCTAATTTCTAATTAACTCCTAACTTTCTTCCGGGGTGCCTTATGTCTTCACATCACAATTCCCTCCGCTGGCGCAGCGGGGTCAATTTGGTAGTTATTGCAGCGGCACTGGTAGCCATTACGGTCATCACCAACGCTTACAGCTTTAATTTAATGCTGCGCAATTTTCGGCAGAGCCTTTCCAGCACAGCGCTGATCTATACGGAACAGATCAGCGGCAAGGTGGACAAAATCAACTCTGGCTCGCTGGAATTGGTCTCGTTGGCCGCCAGCTCCCAGAATTACTATACCAGCAGCCCGCTGGGCCGCTACCTGACCCAGCAGGATATCCTGACCCGCCTGCAGGACCGCATTCGCTATGTAGAATCCAGTGATCTCTATTTCTTTTACCGCACGGACAGTGACGAACTGCTGACCGCGCTGAGCAACCGCGCATCCACCGGCAGCAGCTATTTCTGGAATCAATACCTGATGCTGCCGCCTACCCAGCCCGCTAATACCTGGTTTTCTGTTACCTGCAACGGCGAAACCTGGCTGATGTGCTATTATAATGTATCCCAGGTCCGGGTCGGCGCAGCCGTGCGTGCCAAAACGTTGCTGCAAAGCCTGTATGCCGATACCGGCCTTGTGCAGGACAGTGGCTTTGCCCTGGCCGGGCTGGATGGCACCATCGTTTATTCCAGCCAGCCGGACCTTATGGCCTGCGGCACCAGCCTGGCCGGTCACATTCCTGCCAGCCTGATTGTGGAAAGCCACACAGTTCCTGAAGTCGGCACTTTGCTGCTGTTTCGTCCGTCCTCGGATCTTCTGCACCAGCTCAGCGGATCGTTCGGGTGGCTGTTGCTGCTCAATTTGCTTGCTCTTGCCCTTATCACCACCATGCTGCTCAACACCAACCGCCACATTACCGTCCCCATCCAGCAGCTGACCGAGGGTGTGCGCGAGGTGGAACGCGGCAACTGGGATTACCAGCTGGAAACTTCCTCTCAAATTGAGGATTTCCAGCAGCTCTTCCGCGGTTTCAACCACATGATTCTGGAAGTACATGACTTAAAAATCTCCGCCTATGAAGCCGAGCTGGAACGCCACCGCAATGAGCTGCGCTACCTGCAACTACAGATTCGCCCGCATTTTTATCTCAACGCCATTACCACCATTTCCAGCCTGATCTACCAGGACCGCAAACAGGACGCCCGCTCCTTCATCGACTTTTTGAGCGATTATCTGCGCTACCTGTTCAGTGGCAGCGATACCCAGGTTACCCTGCAGCAGGAAACCAAGCACTGCAAATCCTTTATCCAGTTACAGCAAATCAAATACCCCGATACGATTTTTTATATGTTTGAGCTTGCCTCCGGCACCGAGAATATCCGCATCCCCAAATTTTTGCTGCAAACCGTGGTGGAAAATATCTTCAAGCACGGGTTCAGCCCGGAGCAGTTCCTGAGCATCTTTTTGGAATCAGCACTGGAAGAACAAAACGGCGTGCGCGGCCTGCGCATGACGGTGGAGGATAACGGCTGCGGATTTCCCCCAGAAATGCTGGCCAGCTTCCCTGTGAAAGAAGACAACGGCCATGTGGGGTTAAGCAACCTCTACCACACCTTGCAGCTGATTTATGGCCCCGCCGCCAGCCTGCACATCAGCAACGCCGAACCGAATGGTGCTCGCGTTACCATCTTTTTGCCAGAGGAGGAAAACCATGCACATCCTAGTTGTGGATGATGACATCCCCACTGTTGAGGTCATCCGCACTTCCCTGCACTGGGATCTGCTGGGCATTGACCGTGTAGAAACCGCTTATGATTATACCGAAGCCCAAAATAAGATCTGCGCCAGCCAGCCGGATATCATCCTGTGTGATATCGAGATGCCCCGCGGCAGCGGTCTGGACCTGCTGCGCTGGCTGCGGGAAGAAAAACGTGACTGCGAGTTTGTGTTCCTGACCTGCCATGCCAATTTTGACTATGCCAAAACCGCGCTGCAATACGGTGCTGCCGATTACATCACTAAGCCATTCAACATTGCCCAAACTGAAGCAACGTTAAGTAAAGTTGCTTCCCAGGTGCGCTACCACCAGGAGCTTTTGCAAAAAAGCCGTGCCGGCCAGCAGTGGGAGGAAGCCCACAGCCTGGCCCAGGCATCCTTCCTGCACGGATTGTTCATGGATGGAACCCTGATGACCGAAATTGAACTAAACAAGCGCTTCCAGGACCTGGGCCTTGCGGTGGATGCCCTCCAGCCCATCCACATGGTACTGGCCACCGCTCCTCAACCTGCTGACGATACCAGCTGGAAACCGGAACTGTTCGGCTATGCGTTCCGTAACCTTGCCACGGAACTTCTGTGTGAGAATGCCCCCGCCCATGTATTCCACTTTCTGCGGCAGGATATGCACTTCTGCCTGGCCTGGCTGGACGGCAGCCTGACGCCGGATATTGTAGCCCAGCGCTGCCGCAGCCTGATCGAGCTTGGCGGCAGCTGCCTGCGGTGCGAAGTAACCTGCTATGTGACCCACAGCGTTTCCTGGCACACCGCAGCCGCCCAGCGCGAAGCCATGGAGCAGCGCGACCGCCAGAACATTACCCGCCGCGGCGAATTGATTTTGGAAACTGACCAGCTCGGTCCCCACAACGCAGCGCAGTATTCTTTGGATGTTGCCAAACTGGAACAGCTGTTCGCTCAGGGCAGCGTACCCGCCATTACCAACCTGATTCGTAAGGATCTTTCCACCCTTGCGGAGGAGAAAATGCTTTCTCCCGCGCTGATGCAGCAGATTCACCAGGATTTCCAACAGGTTTTGTACAGCGTGCTCAGCGCCAACGAGATACAAGCACACGAACTGTTCCGCGATGATGCCTGTGTACGGTTAAACCAAACCGCAGAAAGCTCCATTATGAACATGATCAAGTGGGTCAGCGTTGCCGCCGACCGTGCAGTGCGTACCATCCGGGAAACACACCAGGTCAACAGCATTGCGGGCAAGATCCGCCAATACTGCCAGGAACACTTTGCTGAAAAGATTTCCAACCGCGAAATTGCTGATGCCGTTTACCTGACGCCAGATTACGCCAACCGCGTATTCAAAGACGCTTATGGCCTGTCTATCAAGGACTACTTGACCGACCTGCGAATGCAGAAAGCTCAGCAGCTGCTGCGTGATGAAGCTAACACCATCAGCGAAGTAGCTGCCCAGGTGGGCTTTGATAATTTTTCGTACTTTTCCACCCAGTTCAAAAAATATACCGGTCTGACCCCCAATGAGTGGAAGCGCCAAAACGGGTAAATTATCGAAACATTCGCTCTATAAAGCAATAAAATAGCAAGCGCATCATCGCTGTTTTTTCTCTTCTCAGGGGATCCATGTGCAACATAAAGCGCTTGCTATTTTCATTTTACTTTTTTTCCGTTAACTCTTTCAACAATGCCCGGCACCCAATGTTGACATCCTGCCAGGTGGCTTCAAAATCACCGGTATACCACGGGTCAGCCACATCGCCGCTTCGCCCGGCGTGCGCCAGCAGCAGCGAGCACTTTCCTTCCGGGTCGCCGCCGCAAATGCGGGCCATGTTGCTCAGGTTCATCCGGTCCATTCCGATCAGGTAACCAAACTCCTCATAATCCTTGCGGGTCATCTGCCGGGCCGCATGTCCATCGCAGCGGATGCCATGCTCCGCCAGTTTGCGTCGGGCCGGTGGATACACCGGGTTGCCCAGTTCTTCCCGGCTGGTTGCTGCGGAAGCAATCACGAACTCATCTTCCCGCCCCGACTGTCGCACCAAGTCTTTCATCACATACTCTGCCATCGGGCTACGGCAGATATTGCCGTGGCATACGAATAATATTTTTGTCATCCCGTCATATCCTTTCAAACATCTCGAAGCCGCAATATTACTGTAATCCGTTATTTTATTGGCAATACCGCATAATTCTAAGTGCCGATACGGCGAGCGAGGTGCGGCAGATGCTAAGCCAAAAGCGCAGATAATACTGGATGTCTTATCGAGCATTTTGGCAACGCAGATGCCGTGCCGCAGCTGCCGGAGCGGTGCTTAAGCCGCAAGGCGGGAATTGTGCGGTGTTGCCTATTTTTTCTTTTCAATCTTGTCCCCAAATTACGCATTTTCCCATAAATTTCCACTCAAGTTACTGGCAAATGGTGTAATATGTAATACATGGTATAGCAGCTGCAGCAAACCTCCGCCTGTTTATCCCGGCATTCTTCTTGCCCCGCCCGCCGCCAAAAGCTGCCTACAGGATACCACACGCAGCGCTAAATCACAACCAGATTCCCTGCACCGCCCCGTTTTCTGCAAAATTCTCTTGCAAGGTTTCGCACCGCCAACTATAATGTATTTATATTTTATAAGTAAAGGCACATGGCACAGCCGTTTTCCGGGCTTGCCGGGTGCTTTGGATTCCAAACAGAAAGGGGGCCGCCCGATGCCTCGCATTGCCGTGGTGGATGACCAGCCGGATATGCGGCAGCAGCTGTGCAGCATGATTGACCAATACAGCCGCGAGAACAACTGTATGCTGGAAGTTACCGCTTTTTCGGACGGTGCCCAGATCATAACCAACTATTGCAAGGGGTTCGACATCATCTTTCTGGATATTGAAATGCCGGAGCTTGGCGGCATGGACGCTGCCGAGCGCATTCGCACGGTGGATCCGGATGTGGTGCTGGTGTTCGTTACCAACATGGCGCAGTACGCTATTCGCGGGTATGAGGTCGACGCCCTGGATTTTGTGCTCAAACCGGTCAATTATTACCAGTTCAGCACCAAACTGGCCCGCGCTTTGCAGCGGGTGCAGCGCCGCAAAGGCGGGCAGATTGCATTACAGACCGCTGGGGGCGTGCAGCTGCTGAACACCGAGGACATCTACTGGCTGGAAACGCGGGACCGTATGCTGCATTACCATACCTCCACCGGGGTATGGTCCGTGCGTTCCAGCCTGCAAAATGCTGAAAAGCAGCTGGCCCCCTACCACTTTGCCAAATGCAACCAGTGTTACCTTGTCAATCTGCGGTATGTGCGGGCGGTCCAGAACGATATGGTCCAGGTTGGGGAGGACCGGCTGGAGATCAGCCGCCGCCAGCGGGCAGCCTTCCTGGCTGCGGTCGCCGCCTATGTTGGGGGTGCCATGTAATGCTGCCAAATCTCCAACAATTTCTTTCTCTTCTTGTCTGTGGGATACAGCTTTGGGGCGCAGCACTGACCTACTGGCTCCCGCTCCGGCACTCGCCGCACTTTTGGCAGCGGGCGCTGCTTTGCCTGATTCCCTCCATTCCCCTTTCCACATTTTTATTATGGGCGGATCACACGCCTTTCTCGCTGTTCCTGCGGGCGGGGGCGTATATTCTGTTTTGTATGTGGATGATTTTCGCTTCCCACAGCTGCACCCAGTTGGACTGGTCCGGCGCCAATTATTGCGCCATCTGGGGAATTTTGAGTGCCCTGACGACATTTGAGTTATGGCAGCTTCTTGTCTGGTGCCTGGCACAGGTAAACATATTCCTGCCATTGGATCAGCCCTCTGCTTTGCTGCTGCAACTGCTGTTTTTTGCCGCTGCGTACTGCCTGCTGCGGGTAACTGTTGCCCATTCCATGCCATATGAAGGCAGCTACCACATCGGTCCCCGCCAGCAAATCAGCGCTATTATTCTGGGCGGCATGTTCGTTCTGCTGTTTTTAACAATGCAGACCGTCACCAACTCCGGAGTATCACGGGAAACTTCTATCTTCATTGTTGTCCCCCTGGCACTCTGCCAGCTCTACTGCATCACCCTTTTATATTTGCAGACTGAGCTGTTCAAAAAGGCGGCCATGGAAAAAGAGATGAACTCACTGAACATGCTGTATGAACGCCAGCGTCAGCAGTATCAGGTGGCCAAGCGGAACGTACAGATCATCAACCGCAAATGCCATGAGCTGAAAGTTCAGATCGCTGATCTGCGCCGCATGGCCCCCAACGCCGCGCTGCAGCAGAGCCTGAACGAAGCCGAAGCCGCCGCCCGGCAGTATGACGCCAGCACCCAGACCGGCAGTGAGGTTTTGGATGTTGTGCTGACCGAAAAGAGCATGCTGTGCGAAGCCCACCACATCAGCATCAACAATGTAGCGGACGGTACCTGCCTGCACTTTATGGATCCGGCCGATCTGTACGCTCTGTTTGCCAACGCACTGGATCATGCCATTGAGTTGACCCGCAAGCTGCCGGAGCCGGAAAAGCGGATGATTGACCTGCTGGTCTGCAAGCGGCAGGGGTTTGCTGTTCTGAATATCATCAGCGCGGTGCCCGATGGCCCGGATCCTGGCCGCGAAACCTGCGATGAGTTAAAGATCGTCAAGCGCATTATCCAGAAGTACAATGGTTTTTTGACTACCGAATCCAACGGTGGATTTTTTGCGATAAAAGCCGTTTTCCCGATCCAATAAAGTTCCCTCAAAATTTCAGGTATAAGATTTACGCCCTTGCATTTGTACATATTGCACAAATGCAAGGGTTATTTTTTTGTCAGGCAAAAACCGTTTATTCCACGCAAATGACCGATTATGCAAAACCCATTGCGACATTTTTCGCTGTTCGTTACAATAATAACAGCAAAAAGAAAGGATGGCTGCGCCATGCGAGAAATCACCAAAATCATGAAGGGTTGGGAATTCACCGGCCCCGACGGCACCACCACAACGGTGGACCTGCCGCACACCTGGAACGCCCGCGACGGTCAGGACGGCGGCAATGACTACTGGCGCGGCACCTGCATCTACCGCACCCATTTCGCTGCTCCCCAGTTTAACACCGCCTCCCATCAGGTCTGGATTCAGTTTGACGGCGTCAACGCCAGCGCCCATGTGGTTCTGAACGGCTCCCCCGTCTGCAACCACGACGGCGGCTACTCCACCTTCCGCGCCAACATCACTGAACTGCTGCGGGATGAAAACGAGCTGACCGTGGAAGTCGACAACAGCAAAAACGACCGCGTTTACCCCCAGAAAGCTGACTTCACCTTCTATGGCGGTATCTACCGCGATGTCAGCCTGATGGTGGTCAGCAAGAACCACTTCACCCTGGATTACTTCGGCGGCCCCGGCATCCGCATCACCCCCACTGTGCAGGGCGCAGATGCCAGCGTTCAGGTTACCACCTGGCACGACGGCGAAGGCGAAGTGAGCATTGAGTTGCTGGACGCTGCCGGCAACACCGTTGCCACCGGCAAAGGCCCCGACATCACCCTAACCATCTTCAACGCACACCTGTGGAACGGCGTTAAGGATCCGTACCTGTACAGCTGCAAGGCCCGCCTTGTGGTGAACGGCACGGTGGAAGATGAGACCACCACCCGCTTTGGCGTGCGCAGCTTCAAGGTTGACCCCAAGAAGGGCTTCTTCCTGAACGGCAAGTCTTACCCGCTGCACGGCGTTTCCCGCCATCAGGACCGCAAGGGCCTGGGCAACGCCATCACCCGCGAGATGCACGACGAAGACATGGCCCTGATCAAAGAGATCGGTGCCAACACCATCCGCCTGGCTCATTATCAGCACGACCAGTACTTCTATGATCTGTGCGACGAGGTCGGCATGGTTGTTTGGGCCGAGATCCCCTACATCAGTGAGCACATGCCCAACGGCCGCGAGAACACCATCAGCCAGATGAAAGAGCTGATCATCCAGAACTACAACCACCCCTGCATCGTCTGCTGGGGCGTTTCCAACGAGATCACCATCTCCACCAAGGACAAGAAGGACATGCTGGATAACCACCGCCAGCTGAACGACCTGTGCCACGAGATGGACAAGACCCGCCTGACCACCCTGGCCTGCTACGCCATGTGCGGTCCCTTCAACCGTTCGGCCCACATTACCGATATGGTCAGCTGGAACCTGTACCTGGGCTGGTACGTTCCGGGCTTTATCCTGAACGACCTGTGGATGGGCTTCTTCCATCTCTGCTTCCCCAACCGCCCGTTCGGCTACAGCGAATACGGCGCGGAGGGCATGCCCAACCTGCACAGCGCACACCCCCACCGCGGCGACCACACCGAAGAATACCAGGCCAAGTACCATGAGTACATGCTGCGCTGCTTCAAGCGCCACCCCTGGATGTGGGCCACCCACGTTTGGAACATGTTTGACTTTGCTGCAGACGCCCGTGACCAGGGCGGCGAGCCGGGCATGAACCACAAGGGCCTTGTGACCTTTGACCGCAAAACCAAGAAGGACAGCTTCTATCTGTATAAAGCATGGTGGAGCGATGAAGCCTTTGTGCACATCTGCTCCAAGCGCTTTGTGGAGCGCACCGGCAGCACCGCTACCGTAAAGGTTTATTCCAACCAGAGCACCGTTGCCCTGTATGTAAACGGCAACAAGGTAGGCGAGCAGACCGGCGAGCATGTTTTCACCTTCAAGGTTCCCCTGAACGGCGAACTGCACATTCAGGCCGTGGCTGGTGACCGCACCGATGAGTCCGTCATCCGCCATGTAGATACCCCCAACCCGGAGTACAAGCTGCACAAGACCAAATCCAAGAGTGCAAACTGGGTATAATCTATTTTGAACACTCTGTATTTTGTTCTTGCTTAATACAGTTTGTTATAGAGCATTTTCTAACAGGAGGAGAACACAATGAGTAAGAAACCCAAAGTTGGGATGTGGTCCGGCCTGACCGCCGTTACCGCCGTCCTGACCGCAGGCGCCATTGTAGGCACGACGGTTGCGTTCCATTATACGACCACCGTTAATAACTACCTGGACGCCGACACCTACAAGATCATCAGGGGCGACAGCGACGAAGACACTGAGTACTTCAAGAGCGATTTCACCTCTGATGAAGAGCGCGAGTCCTATGAGGCTGAGCTGTGCGCACAGGTTGAAGCCGAAGGCGCAGCCCTGCTGAAGAACGACAACAACGCCCTGCCCCTGGCAAGCGGCGCAAAGGTCAGCCTGTTCGGCCACGGCTCCGTGGACCTGATGTACGGCGGCACCGGTTCCGGCTCCGTTGACACCAGCAAGGCTCCCAACTTCAAGCAGGCTCTGGAAGATCAGGGCATCCAGGTCAACAGCACCCTGTGGGATCTGTATTCTTCTGACGATATGATGAAGAACTACAGCCGCATCACCCCGGCTGCCATCTCCGATACCCTGGAAGCCAACACCCAGTACGCTGTGAACGAAGCTCCCTGGAGCAAGCTGTCCAGCGCCGAGTCCAGCTTTGCTGACTACGGCGATGCTGCTATCGTCGTGTTCTCCCGTTCCGGCGGCGAGGGCGCTGACCTGCCCAGTGGCGAAAACGGCACCAATGATTCCTGGATCAAAGGCCAGGAGGGCGATGGTAACTACCTGGCCCTGTCCGCTGAAGAAAAGGAACTGCTCCAGAACCTGAAGACCCTGAAGGACAACGGCACCTTCAAGAAGATCATCGTTCTGATCAACTCTTCCAACGCCATTGAGATGGATTTCCTGAACCCGGAGATCTGCGGCGAGGATTACGGCATCGATTCCGCTATGTGGATCGGCGACGTGGGCCAGACCGGCATCAACGGTGTTGCCCAGCTGCTGGCTGGCGAGGTTACCCCGTCCGGCAGCCTGGTTGATTCCTACCTGTATGACAACATGGCCAACCCCGCCATGTACAACTTCTACACCCAGGCTTACCCCAACGCAGCAGATTACAACCTGCTGACCGATGGCCCTGATGTGCAGGGTATGTACAGCGTGTATCAGGAAGGCATCTACCTGGATTACCGTTACTACGAGACCCGCTACGAGGACGCTGTTATGGGCACCGGCAATGCCGGCGACTACAACTGGTCCACCACTGTTGCCTTCCCCTTCGGCTATGGCGACAGCTACACCACCTTCGAGTACAGCGATTTCAATGTGACCGAATCTGCTGATGCTTTCAACGTCACCCTGAAAGTCACCAACACCGGTTCCACCTACTCCGGCAAGGAAACCGTTCAGCTGTACTTCCAGAGCCCCTACACCGATTACGACAAGGCCAACGGCATCGAGAAGGCTTCTGCTGAGCTGTGCGGCTTTGCCAAGACCGATATCCTGGCTCCCGGCGCTTCCGAGACTGTCAACATCACCGTTGACAAGAGCGAGCTGCGCACCTATGATGCCAACAACGCCAAGACCTATATTGTTGACGCTGGCGACTACTACTTCACCGCTGCCACCGATGCACACAACGCTGTGAACAACATCCTGGCTGCCAAGGGCTACACCGTTGAGAACACCGATGGCCGCATGACCGCCGATGGCAACGTTGCCCTGACCTACAAGTGGACCAACGCTGCTCTGGACAGCACCACCTACGCCACCAGCGAAACCGGCACCGCCATCACCAACCTGTTTGATGAAGCAGACCCCAACAAGAGCAGCAGCGAACCCGGCGAAGTTACCTGGCTGAGCCGCTCCAACTGGGTTGCCACCTTCCCCACCCAGCCTGTTGTGCTGAACGCAACCCAGACCCTGGCTGATCACCTGGCTTTCACCCGTTACGACGGCAGCAAGGCTGACAGCGTTGAAATGCCCACCCTGGGCGCTGACAATGGTCTGGCTCTGGTTTCCATGATCGGTGCCGACTATGACGATCCCCAGTGGGATACCCTGCTGGATCAGCTGACCTTCAACGAGATGGTCAACACCATCACCCTGGGCTTCCACAACACTGCCGCTATTGAATCCATCGGCAAGACCCGTACCAAAGACGAAAACGGCCCGCAGGGCCTGACCGCAGCACTGACCGGCGGCGCTTCCGCTATGTGCTACACCTCCGAAGACGTTATGGCCGCCACCTTCAACGTTGACCTGATCAACGATGTGGGCCGCTGCATTGGCGAAGACTGCCTGGCCATGGGTTACTCTGGTCTGTATGGCCCCGGCATCAACATGCACCGCACCGCTTACTCTGGCCGTAACTTCGAGTACTATGCTTCTGATCCGTTCATTGCCGGCACCATCTGCGCTGCCGAAGTCAACGGCATCCAGTCCAAGGGCGTTTACGTTTACCTGAAGCACGTTGCCCTGAACGACTCTGAATCCAGCCGCCGCGGCGTGAACACCTGGCTGAACGAGCAGGCTGCCCGCGAAATCTACCTGGAAGTTGCCGACAAGGCCGTCACCGATGGCGGCGCCTGGAGCGTTATGACCGGCTTTAACCGCTGGGGCGCTTACTGGTGCGGCGCTTACGATAACCTGCTGACCGGCTTCCTGCGCGGCGAACTGGGCATGCGCGGCATGATCATCACCGACTACTCCGGTTCCAGCAAATACATGGATCTGGCCGATGGTCTGATTGCCGGTTCCGATATCTGGGATAGCCCGGACCCGACCATCCACACCACCCTGGCTCCGAAGTACGAGAACGATGCTTACATCGTGACCGAAATGCGCGAATCCATGCACAAGATCCTGTACACCGTTGCCAACTCCAACGCTATGAACGGCTGGTCCTCCGCTGACCGCCTGAAGGTCATCACCCCGTGGTGGAAGACCGCCCTGTACGCTCTGGACACCGTTCTGGCTGTTCTGACCGTGCTGTGCATCTGGCGCCTGGTTGTTGCCATCAAGCGCAAGAAGACCTGGACTGCTGAGCAGGCTGCCAACACTGCAAACGCTCAGAATCAGCAGTAAGGTTTAGGGCAACACCGCACAATTCCCGCCTTGCGGCTTAAGCACCGCTCCGGCAGCTGCGGCACGGCATCTGCGTTGCCAAAATGCTCGATAAGACATCCAGTATTATCTGCGCTTTTGGCTTGGCATCTGCCGCACCTCGCTCGCCGTATCGGCACTTAGAATTATGCGGTGTTGCCTTAGCCTCCGCATCTTCCCCCTTTTAAATCGTTTATGCCCCCGCCCGTTTCGGGGCGGGGGTCTTTGTTATGAAAGGAGAATGCCCCCATGAGTGAACAAAACTCTGCGGCGTCTGCCAGCGTCAACCGCGCCAAGCCTTACCAGCTGATGCTGTTCCCGCTTAACAACGGCGCCACCAACGTGTACTATGTTCTGGTGCTTTCCTACATTGCCACTTTCGGCAGCAAGGTTCTGGCCCTGAGCATGATCTTCGCCTCCGTGATGGTCACCGGCATGCGCCTGTTTGACGCCATTACCGACCCAATCATCGGTGCCCTGATGGACCGCACCAACGGCAAGTTCGGCAAGTTCCGCCCGTTTATGGTCATCGGCAACCTCATCATGGCTGTCAGCATCCTGGTGCTGTACTGCCTGACCCCGCTGATCCCCGCCTCCATGGAATGGGCACGTTATGTTGCCTTTGTAGCCCTGTACGCCATCTGGGTCATCGGCTACACCTTCCAGACTTCCTGCACCCGTTCCGGCCAGACTGTTCTGACCAACGATCCCAAGCAGCGCCCCCTGTTCACCATCTTCAACACCGTCGGCTCCCTGCTGGGCATGGGCGCCATGCAGTTCTTTGCCCCCATCCTGGCCAAAAACTATGAGGGCGGTTACGCTTCCGCCGGTTTCTTCCGCACCCTGGCTCCTGTCGGCATCGTGATCTCCATCGCCCTGACCATCCTGGCTGTCATCGGCATCTGGGAAAAGGACCAGCCGAAGTACTTTGGCATCGGCGGCCAGAAAACCGAAAAGATCAAGTTTGCCGAGTATGTTGCCATCATCAAGGGCAACAACCCCATGCAGCGCCTGATGGTGGCTGGTGCAGGCTGCAAGCTGGCACTTTCCATTGCCACCAACACCACTGTTCTGTGCATGCTGTACGGCTGCATGATGGGCAACTATGATGGTCTGTACCTGCCCATGATGGTTCTGGGCTATGTGTTCAGCGTTCCCTTCTTCCTGCTCACCGTCCGCACCAGCCAGAAGAAAGGCCAGAAAGCCAGCCTGATGCGCTATGTCAGCGTTGCGCTGATCTGCTACATCGGCGTTCTGGTGCTGCTGCTCCTGTGGGGCAAGGGCGATGCCTTCACCCTGTCTCTGATGTCTGACGGCAAGGTTTCCGTCAACGTTTACACCATCCTGTTCATCGCTCTGTTCGGCATTGGCTATGGCGCTTATTACGCTACTGCCGATATGCCCATCCCCATGGTTGCCGACTGCTCTGACTACGAGACCTACATCTCCGGCAAGTATATCCCCGGTATCATGGGCACTCTGTTCAGCCTGGTTGACAAGCTGGTTTCCAGCCTGTCCGCTACCGTGGTCGGCGTGGCCGTCAGCTTTATCGGCCTTGACAGCCTGCCCACCCAGTACGACCCGTACACCCCCGGCATGAACGTGGTTGTTATCGTTCTGTTCTGCGTCATCCCCATGATTGCATGGGCTGCTACCCTGCTCGCCATGAAGAACTACAGCCTGACCGGCGAAAAGATGAAAGAGATCCAGGCCGTCAACGCCTGCCGCCGCGACGCTGTTGCGGGCGGCATGAGCCTGGAAGACGCCATGCAGAAATGGCAGACCCTCGACCAGCTGCCGGCCCAGTACCGCGCAAACTAATTTTGCTGTTTTCTCCTCCTCTGATACCGGTTTGATTGCGCCGGTTATTTAACTGAAACACCGGGTGCTATATGGCGCCCGGTGTTTTGCTTTACCGCAAATCAAACGTTTCTATTCCATCAAAACAGCAGGCGGGATCCCTGCCTCAAAAAAGGGGGGCGCCTGCTGCTGTGGCTGTATGTTGCAGGAGAGAGAAATGTAAGAGAATCTTAAGGCAATACCGCATAATTCTAAGTGCCGATACGGTGAGCGAGGTGCGGCAGATGCCAAGCCAAAAGCGCAGATAATACTGGATGCTGCAAAGGTGAGCGCCGCCAGTGGCGGAAACAGCGAACAGAAGCAGGGGCAGCGGTCGCAGAGTGCGAGGGGCTTTTGCCCCCGAAGCACGATGCGGGTACCGCAACCCGACATTATCGAGCATTTTGGCAACGCAGATGCCGTGCCGCAGCCGCCGGAGCGGTGCTTAAGCCGTCAGGCGGGAATTGTGCGATGTTGCCTTAAAGCAGAAAGCCTCCGACTGCTCGCACAATGCAGCCGGAGGTTTTCTGTTAAATTCCCAATCCCTCCAAAATTGATGGCAAAGTAAGGAGGCTTGTGTTAGAATAAAATCAGCTTATGCTTTTTCGCTCTGCATGGCGGCAGTCAGCTTTCTGGCGGCGAACACCAGCACAACAGCGGAGGTGAACAGGCTCTGGATCCAGACGCCTGCAAACACAAGCAGGATTTAAGGCAAAAATCCCGCTGTGTTTATAGAAATAGACTACATTTTCGACTTTTCAGATACACCCTAGACTATTGCCAGATGAGGAGAGGAAATTATCATGGAAAAAAATCTTACAACCGGCAGCGTGTTCAAAGCCATTCTGACCTTTGCCCTGCCGTATCTGCTCTCTTACTTTCTGCAAACGCTGTACGGCATGGCTGACCTGTACATCACCGGCCGGTTCTGCGGGGTGGACAGCATCACCGCCGTTGCCAACGGCAGCCAGGTCATGCACATGCTGACCGTTATCATTGTTGGGCTTGCCATGGGTTCCACCGTCATCATCGGCCACGCCGTGGGGGCGGGCAATATGCGCGATGCCGAAGCCGCCATCGGCAACACCGTCACCCTGTTCATGGCGGTCTCCCTCGGTTTTACCACCGTGCTGGTGGCCGCAGTGCGCCCGCTGGTCGGCCTGATCGGTGTTCCGGCAGAGGCCGTTCCCGGCACGGTGCAGTATCTGACCATCTGCTTCATCGGCATCCCGTTCATCACGGCATACAACATCATCAGCTCCGTCTTCCGCGGTTTGGGGGATTCCAAAAGCCCGATGTACTTTATCGCCGTTGCCTGCGCCGCCAATATTGCGCTGGATATTCTTTTCATCGGTCCCATGGCCCTTGGCCCGGTGGGTGCTGCGCTGGGCACTACCCTTTCGCAGACCTTGAGTGTTATTGTTGCCTTGTTCGGCATCCGGCGGCACAAAACCGGCCTGCGGCTGAGCCGCCAGAACTTCCGCCCGCGCAAAGGCGTGCTGGGCCGTATTCTTAAAATCGGCCTGCCGGTCGCTGTGCAGGACGGCTGCATTCAGGTCGCGTTCATCATTATCACCATCATTGCCAACCACCGCGGCCTGATTGATTCTGCCGCCGTGGGCATTGTGGAAAAAATCATCAGCGCCATGTTCATTGTTCCGTCCTCCATGCTGGCGGCGGTATCGGCGTTGTCTTCCCAGAACCTTGGCGCAGGCAAGCCGGAGCGCGCCGCCCAGACCCTGAAATACGCCGCCATGATCGCCACCGGTTACGGCATTGCCGTAGTATTGGTCATTGAGCTTGTGGCCGAGCCGCTGCTGGGGTGCTTCACCACCGACGCCGCCGTGGTGCTGATGGGCTGCCAGTACATCCGCGGTTATATTGTGGATACCATTTTTGCCGGGATCCACTTCAGCTTTACCGGGTATTTTGCCGCCTGCGGCAAGTCTTACATCGGCTTTCTCCACAACATCATCGCTATTGTGCTGGTGCGCGTTCCGGGGTCCTACCTGGCTTCCCGGCTGTTTGCCGGAACCCTGCTGCCTATGGGGCTGGCCGCACCGGCGGGTTCGCTGTTATCCGTCATGATCTGCGTGGCGGCCTACCGCTGGATGAAGCGCCGCGGCACCCTGTATACTGCCGCCTGACTTTTCCCCAAAGGAGCATCCGCCCATGTACGTTTTTTCTCTTCTTCAGCATTCCCACTTAACGGTGTAGCTCAAAACAACGAAAATAACGCATATTCCGCAAACACAAAATTGCTTCTGCCTTTGCAGAAACCGGTTGGATTTTCGGTGTTTCCGGTACATCTTTGTTCTCTCGCTTATCCGCGGCGCTGGCGCAAAAACTTGCCAATGCTGCGCTGCAATGCGGCAAAATCCACCGGCTTTGCAAAATGGTCGTTCATCCCGCTCTCTGCAGAAAGCCGCTCATCTTCCACAAAAGCATCGGCGGAAAGTGCAAACATCAGCACGGTCTTGGCGTCCGGGCGATTCATGGCCCGGATGGTGCGGGCCGCCGTGTGGCCATCCATGACCGGCATCTGCACATCCAACAGGACAAAGCGGAAGATACGACTGATGAACCCGGGATCCATGCCGATGCCGGTATCGTGTACGCGGATCATCATATCCGCCACGCCGTCATGCAGCATCATCTGGCGGAACGTTACGGTAATTTCGCCCGCGCTGGTAAACTTGACCGCGTTGGACAGGAAGTTGATGATAACCTAGCTGATGCCCCGCATCTTTTGAGTGTTGCCCACTGCGGCAATCGGCATCAGGTCGCTGCGGCGCATCAAGATAGTGAAACGGTGAAATAGTTGACATTTTCGTAGTAAAACCCTTATGAAACAGCGAGTCACGCCATAATGGACCCCGTTTACCGCTGAGTACGGTTATTTGCGATTACGTGGAGCTGAAGTTTAACGATGGCAGTATGATTGCTATTA
>ULUE01010383.1_pt1 | contig 30116 bp, 30 predicted proteins | sample 1958211 | NCBI WGS metagenome assembly ULUE01 (sample SAMEA4835752, study PRJEB28245) | human gut metagenome | biome: gut microbiome; material: fecal sample | place: Denmark | collected 2008 | reverse complement strand
CGCCACGAAGCAGCTGACGAAGACCTCACCGTAGCCTGGGTACCGGGCGCCTTCGAAATCCCCATGGCAGCAAAAAAACTCGCAGAAAGCGGCAAATATGACGCAGTAATCTGCTTAGGTGCCGTAATCCGCGGCGCAACCCCGCATTTCGACTATGTATGCGCCGAAGCCTCCAAAGGCATCGCTCAGGTAAGCATGCAAACCGGCGTACCCGTAGCCTTCGGCGTACTCACCACCGAAAACATTCAGCAGGCTGTAGAACGTGCAGGCACCAAGGCCGGCAACAAGGGCGTAGACTGCGCAATGACCGCAATGGAAATGGTAAATCTCTTCAAAGAAATGTAACATTTTCAACGCTTGCCTTTTTGACTATTATGATTTATAATTGACATTGTGGAAGAGCTGATAACAGGCTGTTCCCCATGCATGAAATTTGCAAGCCCGCTAGCAGTAGTTTAGTGGGCTTGTTTTATTAAGCAAGTAAAATTTTTGCCGTAAGGCAGGATTGTGAGGCAGATATTATGGAAGATGTTTTGACAAAGGCTACGGCCGACGGTGTACGTATTTATGCATTATGCACCACTAATCTGGTACAGGAAGCAGCTAAAAAGCACGATTGCTCCCATCTGGCAAGCGCTGCTCTGGGACGTGCGATGAACGGCGCGCTGCTGCTGGCCGCAACAATGAAGGATAACGAGCGCATCAGCCTGCGTCTGAAGGGCGACGGCCCTTTGGGCGAGGTAGTAGCAGATGCCGAAGGCAGCACAGTGCGCGGTTATGTAGAAAACCCCGATGCATTTTTGCCTCTGAAAAATGGCAAGCTGGATGTCGGCGGCGGCATCGGCGAGGGTAATATTATCGTAACGCGTTATCTGCAGAATGCAGAGCCCTTCACCGGCTACTGCGAACTGCAGGACGGCGAAATCGCCAGCGACCTGACCAAATACCTCTATGTATCCGAACAGACACCGACAAGCGTTGCTCTGGGCGTACTGGTTGATAAGGACGGCAACGTAACCGCCTCCGGCGGCTTCTTTATTCAGGCTATGCCGGGCTGCACCGACGAGGTTCTGGAAAAGCTGGAAAACAACGTTAACCTGACTCCGTATGTAACCCAGCTGCTGGAAATCGGTTATACTCCGCAAAAGATGATTGAAATTCTCGGCCGCGGTCTGGACGTTGATATTAAAGAAACCATTCCCCTGAGCTTCAAATGCCGCTGCAGCCGTGAGCGCATTCTGGCGGCTTTGGGCAGCCTTGATGTAAAATCTCTGGAGGAGCTGGCGCAGGACAAAACTACGGAAGCACACTGCGAATTCTGCAACAGCACCTATGAATATACTCAGGATGAAGTCAAGCACCTGTTGGAAGAAAAGGAAAAGCAGGCACAGCTGGAGGCTGCTAAACAGAACATCAAATAACAAAACTTTTCTTGACAAACGAAACTTTTGTTTGTATAATAAAGGCAGTGAATCGATGAATTTTAAATTTATTTTATATATTAGGAGGCAGGCAGATGGACGCAGATAAAAAGAAAGCCTTAGACATGGCGATGCACCAGATTGAAAAGGATTTTGGCAAGGGCAGCATTATGATGCTGGGCGAAGCAAGTGCCAAGATGAATATTGAGGTTATTCCCACAGGTGCTTTATCCCTGGATATAGCTCTTGGTGTCGGCGGTATTCCGCGCGGACGTGTTATTGAGATTTACGGTCCCGAATCTTCCGGTAAAACTACTGTTGCCCTGCATATGATTGCTGAAGCTCAGAAGATGGGCGGTTATGCGGCATTTATCGATGCGGAGCATGCACTGGATCCGGAATATGCCCGTCATCTGGGTGTAGATATTGACGATCTGCTGATTTCACAGCCGGATAACGGCGAACAGGCTTTGGAAATTGCTGACGCACTGGTACGCAGCGGCGCTATTGATATTATCGTTATCGACTCCGTTGCAGCTTTGGTTCCGCGTGCCGAAATCGAAGGCGAAATGGGCGATTCCCACGTAGGCCTGCAGGCACGTCTGATGAGCCAGGCTCTGCGTAAGCTGACCGGCTTGATTTCCAAATCCAAATGTGCAACAATTTTCATCAATCAGATTCGTGAAAAGGTTGGCGTAATGTTCGGTAATCCGGAAACCACTACCGGTGGCCGTGCACTGAAATTCTACTCTACCGTCCGTATGGATGTACGTCGTATTGATACGCTGAAAAACGGTAACGATGTTATCGGCAGCCGCACTCGCGTCAAGGTTGTCAAAAACAAGGTAGCACCTCCGTTCAGACAGGCAGAGTTTGATATTATGTATGGCAAGGGCATTTCCCATGAGGGCTGCCTTGTTGATCTTGGTGCAGACCTTGACATTATCAACAAGAGCGGTGCCTGGTATTCCTACGGTGATATCCGTTTAGGTCAGGGCAAGGAAAAGGTTAAAGACTTTTTGCGTGAAAATCCGGAAATTGCCCAAGAAATCGAAGCTAAAATCCGCGCAGTGACGATTGCCAAGAGCGATAATAAGGAAGCAGCTGAGGAGCCGTTGCAGGATGTGGAGTCGATCTTTAAGGAATAAGAAAAAGGAAGAAGGCTTTACCGGCGCGCAGCAGGTTTATGACTGCGCGCTGGATTTATTGTCTTACCGTGATTACAGCCATAAGGATATGGTGGAGCGCTTGCAGCGCAAGGGTGCAACTAAGGCACAGGCGCTGGAGGCGGTGGCCAAGCTGGAGGATTACGGCCTGCTGAACGAGGAGCGTTACGCCCAGAGGGTGTACGAAGCATGGCTGGGCAAACGCTATTACGGCAGACAGCATCTGCAGCTGGAGCTGACCAAGCGCGGCATACGCCCGGACGTGGCTGCGGAGATTATGGAACGCTTTACGCCTGACATTGAAGAGCAGCAGGCGGAGAACGCAGCGCAGCTTTTCGTGCAGCGAAATCAGCGCAAGCTAACAGCAGAAACTGACAACAAGAAAATATATGCGGCTGCGGGACGCTTTATGGCGGCTCGTGGCTTTTCATCAAGATATGTGCACATTATATTGGGTAAATTGCATTTTTCAGACAATATATAGCGGTTAAACTTGACAATTTTGTTAAATATACACTATAATGTAGTTATCCAATCGTGTTAATATCTACGATTTTCACGAGGCGACGCGTAAAGCGGTTGCCTTATTTTTTGCCCTATTTCAGAATAGATAATACAGTGATTTATTATAGATTCAACGGAATAAGGACATCTATAGCAGACGCAAACAGGCGCCTGCTGTTACTATGCAAAAAAATCTTGGAAAAATCTACATTTAGGAGGTGAGGACGATTTTAGAAATTATCGGTACAGCTGTTGTTGTTGGTCTGGCCGGCGGTGCGGTAGGTTATCTGGTTCGCAAAAATGTTGCCGAAGGTAAAATTGCTACTGCAGAAGAGCAGGCTATCCGTATTGTACAGGATGCGGAGCAGACCGGCGAAGCAAAACGCAAAGAAATCATGATGGAGGCTAAAGAAGAAATCCATCGTCTGCGTTCCGAAATGGAGCGTGAAAATAAAGACAGACGTAACGACCTGCAGCGTCAGGAGCGTCGTCTGCTGCAAAAAGAAGAAAATCTGGACCGCAAAATCGAATCCTTCGAACGCAAAGAAGAAAAGCTGGCTTCCAAAGAACAGCGCCTGAACGCTGCTCAGGAGAAGGCTGATGCAATGTTGGAAAAACGTCAGGTTGAACTGGAGCGTATTTCCGGACTGACCAGCGACGAAGCAAAGCAGGAGCTGCTGCAATCCCTCGAGGACGAGGTTAAGCACGAATCTGCTATGATGGTTAAGGATCTGGAGCAACAGGCTAAGGATGAGGCAGACCGCAAGGCAAGAGAAATTATCTCCCTGGCAATTCAGCGTTGTGCAGCAGACCATGTAGCGGAAACCACCGTTTCCGTAGTAGGCCTGCCTAACGATGAAATGAAGGGCCGCATTATCGGTCGTGAAGGCCGTAACATCCGTACTCTGGAAACCCTTACCGGCATCGATTTGATTATCGATGATACTCCGGAGGCTGTTATTATTTCCGGTTTCGATCCGGTACGCCGCGAGGTTGCCCGTATCGCTCTGGAAAAATTGATTAATGACGGCCGTATTCATCCGTCCCGCATTGAGGAAATGGTTGAAAAGGCACAAAAAGAGGTTGAGCAGAAAATTAAGGAAGCCGGCGAACAGGCTACCTTTGCTGTCGGAGTGCATGGTCTGCACCCCGAACTGATTAAGCTGCTGGGCCGCCTGAAATATCGTACCAGCTATGGTCAGAATGTCCTGAACCATTCTGTTGAGGTTGCTAACCTGGCAGGTGTAATGGCTTCTGAGCTCGGTGTTGACGTTGTTCTGGCTAAACGTGCCGGCCTGCTGCATGATATCGGCAAGGCTATTGACCATGAAATGGAAGGCTCTCACGTTGAAATCGGCGGCGAAATTGCCAAGAAGTTCCGTGAGTCCGACCTGATTGTCAATGCTATTCTGGCGCATCATGGTGACTGCGAGCCTAAGAGTGTTGAAGCTGTTCTGGTATCTGCCGCTGACGCAGTATCTGCTGCCCGCCCGGGTGCAAGACGCGAAACTCTGGAAAGCTACCTGAAGCGCTTAACTCGATTGGAAGAAATTTCTGAGTCCTTTGAGGGCGTTGAAAAATGCTATGCCGTACAGGCTGGCCGCGAAATCCGCATTATGGTTAAGCCGGATGTTATCGATGATGCTTCCGCTGTGCTTCTGGCACGCGATATCTCCAAGAAGATTGAAGCTGAAATGGAATATCCCGGTCAGATCAAGGTTGTTATCATCCGCGAAACCCGTGCTGTTGATTACGCAAAATAACGAAATTCCTGAAAGAGCTGCTTAGGCAGCTCTTTTTTTGCGCCTTAGCAGGATTATAGGAATTGCTGTCGAATATATATACTTGGAATTTTTTTGACAGGTGCGCCGGTTGAGGCCGGTGCTGAAAAGGGAATGCCGGTGAGAATCCGGAGCAGTCCCGCTACTGTAAGCGGAGCCCAGGCAATTATGTCACTGACGCAAGTTGGGAAGGCGCTGAGGGCGATGAAGCTAAGCCAGGAGACCTGCCTGTTACGAAGCTTGGAGCCTACGGGAGATAGGCTGGCTTTGGTATGCGTAAATATAGAATTTTTGGCTGCATCTGCATTTAGTGAATCTCCCGCAAGGGAGCTTTTTTCATATATGTATAAAATGAAAAGCATGCAGCTTACAAAAACGAAGGGAGGTTGAAATATGCCTGGAAAAATTATTATGGTTACCGGTGGAGCCCGCAGCGGTAAAAGCGAATTTGCAGAACGCTATGTATTGCATTATTCTCCCAAATGCGATTACGTTGCTACGGCAGAAATCTTAGATGAGGAAATGGCGGAGCGCGTGCGTCTGCACCGTGAGCGTCGTGATGCGCGTTGGATTAATCACGAAGCGCCTTATCATGCCGAGCGCACGCTTGAAGCGCTGTCAGCGGAAACAGGAGCGGTTTTGTTTGACTGCCTGACTGTTTATATGTGTAACCTGCTTTATGGCAAGGATGCGCCGGAGGGTGAATTCCTGGAGCGCTGTCAGGTCGTATTTGATGAAATTGACAAGGTGCTGGCAGCAGCACGTAATTGCGGCAAAATCGTTGTCTTTGTTACGAACGAGGTGGGCAGCGGTATTGTGCCGGATAATCAGATGGCGCGTGAATACCGTGACCTTGCCGGCTGGGTTAACCAGCGTGTGGCTAATGAGGCTGACCATGTTTATTATTGTGTGGCAGGTCAGGCCGTAGATGTAAAAAATTTGGCTTTTAAATTTGAGGATGAAGGAGAATAACGACTGATATGGAGAAAATCATAATACCTGCTCTGAATGAAGAACGTATGCAAGAAGTGCGGGCAGGCTACGCTAAGATAGACAAGCCGGCAGCTAATCTGGGCAAGCTGGAGGATATGGTTGTAGGTCTTGCCGGTATGCTCGGCAAGGATTTACCGGATAAATTAAAGACGGCGATGGTTCTGATGTGCGGTGACCACGGTATTGCGAAATACGGTGTCAGCGCTTATCCGCAGGAGGTTACGCGCCAGATGATTAACGGCTATATGCGCGGTACTGCCGGAGCCACCGTGCTGGCACGTCATGCGCACGCCGATGTTTTCGTCTGCGATGTAGGCACTGCCTTTGATTTGAGCGATTTGCCCAAGGTATATCAAAAAAAGGTGGCTTGGGGAACCGAAGACTTTACCCAAGGTCCTGCTATGACTCGTGAGCAGGCCGAAAAGGCTATTGCCGTTGGCATCGAAATGGCTGATATGTGCATCGACCAAGGCTATAATCTGCTTTATACAGGCGAAATGGGTATCGGCAATACAACCTCTACTTCTGCTATTGCCAGCGCGTTTCTGGGCCTGGACCCGCAGCTGACTGTCGGTCGTGGCAGCGGTATTAATGACGAACGCATGAAAATTAAGCGTCAGGTTGTTATCGACGGCCTGGCTAAAAATATGCCGAAGCAGGGTGATGCGATGGACATTCTCTGTAAGGTCGGCGGCTATGACCACGCAGGTCTGGCCGGTGTAATTATCGGCGCAGCCCGCCGCCGCGCACCGACAATGGTTGATGGTGTAAATGCCACGGCTGCAGCACTGCTGGCCTACGGCCTTTATCCGCAGTGCCGCGATTATATGCTTTGCTCGCATCTGAGCAGCGATATTTCCCACAAGAAAATGCTGGAGCTGCTGGAGCTTTATCCGATTGTGGACGCCGGTATGCGCCTGGGCGAGGGCACTGGTGCTTCCTTGGCTATTGTTGTGCTGCAGGCAGCGATGGATGTGTATAATCATTTAAGCAGGTGATGTGATGCGTGATTTTGTAACTTGTCTGGAATTTTTGACCAGAATCCGCTTTTCCAACCGCACGGACTGGCATGATGACGATTTCAGCCGCAGCGTGCCGTACTTCCCTTTGGTCGGCCTGGTAATGGGCGGTTTTATGGGTGCGGTAAATTATGGACTGTATTATCTGCACACACCAGACCTGATGCGTGCGGTGATGCTGGTGTTGGCGGAGCTGATTATTATCGGTGCGTTGATGTATGACGGCTTTATGGATACCTCCGACGGTGTTTTCAGCGCCCGTGACCGCGAGCGTATGTTGGAAATCATGAAGGACAGCCACGTAGGCTCCAACGCCGTTATTGCGCTTGTCTGCCTCGTGCTGCTGAAGGTGGCTGTCTATACCACGCTGCCGCCGGTAAAATTATCTTTTGCTTTGGTGGCTGTTTTTGTAGCAACGCGTACCTTTATGGTTACCTACATCGTCAACTACAAGTATGCACGCAAAACCGGTATCGGTCATATGTTTAAGGCTTATGCCAAGCCGATGTATACCTATATTGCCTTTGCACTTTGTCTGGCGCTGGTGGCAGCCTGTGGTTTGCCGTATCTGTATACGGCAATAGCGGCCTTCGTTATCTGCCAGGGCATTGCGCATTTCCTCAGCGGTCAGCTGGGCGGCCTTACCGGTGATACCTACGGCTTTTTGACGGAATGCGGCGTTGTGGTTTACCTGATGCTCGCAACCTATATAATCTGATATATTTCCCCGGCAATATTTTGCCTAATTATAAAGAGACAGAAAGGAAAAATGCTATGCATATAGAAGAAATAATCCAAAAGATTGTGCCTGCGGACAGAGGCTGTATGAAGCTGGCGCAGACACGCTTTGATAATCTGATCAAGCCGGTCGGCAGTCTGGCCAAGCTGGAAGAAATGACCTCGCGCTATTGCGGTATCAAGGGCATTTATGAAAAAGAGGATTTAGATTATCCTAAACGCGATTTGCTGGTGTGGTGCGGTATCGAAGAGGCTGCTCAGGTCGAAAAAATTATGCACGCCAAATGGCCGGTGAATGTGCTGGCGGCAGAAACCGGTGCGAAGGCCGTGGCTCTGCTCGTAACCTCGGAGGAGGAGGCTGATGCTTTGGAGGAGGGCGCTGCCCTGGTGCAGGAGCTGGTGCACGAGAAGGGACTGGAGCTGTTGGGCTTCGGCTGTCTTTCCAATCCTGATAATGAGATGGTACGCACCGCTATGGCCGGCGCTCTGCTGCAGGCTACAGCAATGAAGGTGCCGGTAATGCTGGACGGCGTTGCTGTCTGCAAGGCTGCCCAAAAGGCGGCAGCTATGGCACCTGCCGTGCTGGATTACTGCTTTGCCGGTCACGTTTCCGCAGAGCCGGGAGCGGAAGAGTGCCTGCAGGAGCTGGGGCTTACGGCACCGCTGCGCCTGAACATTCCCGATGGCGCTGGTGAGGGCGCTGCTGTCTGCTTTACGCTGTTCAACGCCGGCATCAAGGCCTACAAGGAAATGGAAACCTTTGAGGAAGCAGGCGTACATGCGGAGATGAAGGAATTTTCTCTGGCAGAGCAGTCTAAAAAAGGAGCGAAGGCTTAATGGGTAGAATATATTTAATCCGTCACGGTGAAACGGACAGCAACAAAGGACACCGCTTTCAGGGACGCATCAACATGCCGCTGAACGCCAAAGGTCTGGAGCAGTCCGAGAAGCTGGCTGCCTATATGCGGCATCTGCCGGTTGATAAAATTTACTGCAGCTCAATGCTGCGTGCCTGCATGACGGCAGCACCGCTGGCTATGAGTAAAAATATGTCCTATCAGCCGCTGGATTTGCTGCAAGAGGTAAGCTTCGGTGCCTGGGAGGGCCTGGAGTATGCGGAAATCAGCCGCCGCTGGCCTAAGGAGATGGATGATTTCCTGACGCGTCCGGGCGAATGGATTCCGCCGCAGGGTGAAAGCTTTCATGATGTAGCGCGTCGCTGTCAGGCGGCTTTTGACTATATCTTCGAGCGTGAAGGCCACGAGAAAAATATCGCAATTATATCGCATGGCGGTATTATCCGCGTGCAGCTGTGCCTGCTTTTGGACATCCCACTGAACAATCTGTGGAAGCTGAGTGTGCATAATGTTTCTGTCAGCACGCTGAATGACTGGCAGGGCAATATTATTGCCGAAACCATCAATGATGCTCACTTTGCCAGAGAGCAGGGAAAATCTGTAAACTGGCTGCATAAATAAAAATTGAAGTTCGAAAACCGCGCAGAGCTGAAAAGCTGTCGCGGTTTTTCTATCGGGCTGCGAACTTATCGGTGCAGCACCCTTATTTTACACGCAAGCTTTTACCGTGAGCACTGTTAATAAGCGGATTTTGGCATATGTTGAGAAATGAAAAGTTTCTTATTAAAGAATTTACGCATTTTTGATAAACTAAGATTGACTTTTGCAGGCGCTTACTATATACTGTAAGTGGTGTATCTCAGTGGTCCGTTTAAGTTCCTAACTTCTTCTATCATAGATGACATGGGGAAGCCAAGGTAAACATCTTAATGCGTTCTTTGGGGTATGTTCTATCTATGATTAGGAGTGATTAAACAATGAAAGAAGACAAGACTTTAACCTGCTGCGAGTGCGGCAACGAATTCGTATTCACCGCTTCCGAGCAAGAATTCTACGAAGAAAAAGGCTTCACTAACGAACCGCGCCGTTGCCCGGCTTGCCGTCAAGCACGCAAACAACGCATGGGCGTACAAAACGACCGTCCGCAACGTGAAATGTTCCCCGCAGTTTGCGCTGAATGCGGTAAAGAGACCATGGTACCGTTCAAACCCAGCGATCGTCCGGTTTACTGCCGCGAATGCTTCAACGCACGTAAACACTAATTAGACGCCTGAAGTAACAAATTCAGGTACAGCTTAGGCTGTACCTGTTTTTTATTAGCTGATCATAGAAAAACGAAAGTTATTTTACATAAAAGTGCTTATATGCTATACTTTTTACAATGTAAATTATTCGAAGCAAGGGAGCTTTATGGCACGTATTATAGACAGTGATTTTCTGCACCGCGCGCTGCAGCATTTTTATGGCTACAGCAGCTTCCGCACAGGGCAGGAAGAAATTATAAGTGAAATATTACACGGACAGCCTGTGCTGGCAGTGCTGCCTACGGGTGCAGGCAAGAGCATCTGCTTTCAGCTGCCTTCGCTGCTGCTGAAGGGCGTGACGCTGGTAATCTCACCGCTGATATCGCTGATGAAGGATCAGGCGGAGGCGCTGACGGCCCGCGGTATTCCGGCCGCTTATCTTGACAGCAGCATGAGCAGCAACGAATACGGCAGAGTGCTGCATGCTGCGCTTAATAAGCAGTGCAAATTTTTGTATGTGGCGCCGGAGCGATTGGTCAACCAGCAGTTTATTGATTTCGCCCGCCAGGCCTATATTACGATGGTGGCGGTGGACGAGGCGCACTGCGTATCGCAGTGGGGACACAGCTTTCGCAAGGAATATTATAATATCCCCGATTTTATTCAGGCCTTGCCGACGAAGCCGCTGGTGGCAGCCTTTACTGCTACGGCTACACCGGATGTGCGCCGTGATATCATCAAGCGTTTGGGCATTCCGGAGGCCAAAATTGTGGTGACGGGCTTTGACAGGCCCAATCTGCATTTTGCCGTGCAGCGCACGCAGGATAAGGAGCGCTCGCTGCTGGAGTTTATGCGTAAGCATAAAAAGGATTGCGGCGTAGTTTACTGTGCTACGCGCAATAAGGTGGAAAGCGTTACGCAGCTTTTGCGTCGGCAGGGGTTCAGCGCCTTGCGCTATCATGCGGGCCTGACGCCGGAGGAACGGCGCGAAAACCAGAATGCCTTCGTCGGCGGCAGCGTGCCGCTGATTGTGGCAACAAATGCCTTCGGTATGGGTATCGATAAGCCTGATGTACGCTTTGTGGTGCATTATAATATGCCCAAGGATATCGAAAGCTACTATCAGGAGGCAGGACGCGCAGGGCGTGACGGCCTGCCTGCGGAATGTCTGCTGCTTTACGATAAGGCGGATATTGCGGTCAATACCTATCTTATCGGGCACGACCAGCCGGATCTGACCTGGAAGGAGCATGAGCTGCAGCTGCTGAGCAAAATGACCAACTACTGCAATACGTCCATGTGTCTGCGCAAGGTACTGCTGGAATATTTCGGAGAAAAAACAACGTCGCAGTGCAACAATTGCGGCAACTGCGACGTGAATAAGAACGCTTCGTGGCGTAAGTTTTTGAAGTTTTAATTTTTAGTCGATATCAATAGTATTGCCCGGTTTTACAACAAGCACCTTGCTGTCTGTTTCGTCCTCAACAGCTGCCTTGAAGGCTTCCACGTCCTGAGCGATGGGCGGCCAGGTGTTGTAATGTACGGGGATAACGTATTTTGCCTGCAGCAGCTTGCAGGCGATAAGTGCATCATTGGGGTCCATAGTGAAGTTGCCGCCGATAGGAAGAACTGCGTATTCAAAAGCATCGAGCTTGGGCAGCAGCTGCATATCGCTGAAGAGTGCGGTGTCACCGGCGAAGTACAGCTTAGTGCCGTAGAAATCGATGACGATACCGCAGGCGTGACCGCCGGGAACGCCGCTGCCGTGGAAGGCCAACGTCAGGCGTACCTTGCCGAAGGGAAACTTAAAGGTGCCGCCAAGATGCATAGCGTGTGCTTTGCAGCCGGCATCCTGCGCCAGACCGCAGATTTCGGCAGTGGAGATGATGGTAGCGTCACAATTTTTGGCGATTTCAAAGGCACTGCCCAAATGGTCGAAGTGACCGTGGCTGACGAAAATATAATCAACCTTAATGTCTTTGGCGGTGAGTCCTTCCGGATTATCGTCCAGATACGGGTCGAAGATAATAGCGGAATTATTTTTTTCCAAAATAAAGCAGGCATGGTTGATGAAATGGAATTTTGCGGACATAATTTTCCCTCCTTAATTTGACAAGCTGATTGCTACCTGATATTAAATAAGATAGCGCTTGACTGTTATCTTATAAATATTATATCTTAAATCTACTTTTTTGTGAATTCCTCACTGCAGGGGTGGGAAAAACTTTACAATTTTGCCTTATGTGCGGTAAAATTGATAGCGTGATATATATAGGAGTAATGCGCTATGAAATATAAAAAAATTACTTTTGCGTGTGTTCTGCTGGGCCTGTCGCTGTATGCCGGTGTATGTGCGGCAACCGTGCGCGAGATGGCTGATGAAGCGCCTGTCTCTAAGCAGACGATTATCGCTGATAAAAAGGATAAGAAGCTGCTGAATAAAAAGCAGCGCGCTGTCCAAATAACTCAGGAAAAGGATAAAATCGTTGTATCTACCAAACCGGTGGCTAAACCGCCTGCCGGTACGATAAAGGTTCCTGCCGCTCCGCGTCCGTCGCTGCTGCAGGAGAAGGACGGCAAGTTCTATTTTTCCGGTACTCAGCTGCCGGATGATTATCGTAATATCGCTATTTACGGTGAGGCGATTGCCAGCAAGGCGCAGGCTATTGCCTATATTTTGGCGGCTAACCCGGCTGTGAAGCTGGCCTGCCCGGTAGAGGAGCTGGTGGAGCTGTACTGGCAGGAGGCCAAGCGTGAAAACGTGCGCCCCGACCTTGCATTGGCGCAATCATTGGTGGAAACAGGCGCTTACCGCTACGGCGGTGATGTGCTGCATCATCAGAATAATTTCTGTGGTCTCGGTACTATCGGCGGCGGTGTGCGCGGTGCGTCCTTTGCTACACCGCAAATGGGAGTGCGTGCGCATATACAGCATCTGCTGGCTTATACGCAGACGAAGCGCCCTTCAACCGATATTGTCGATCCGCGCTATGATCTGGCGCATAATATCCGCCTGGAGCGCGGTGTTGTCAACACCTGGTACGGTTTGAACGGTACCTGGGCGATGGGCTCACTGTATTGCGAAAAGATTATGGCTACCTATCAGAAAATCCTGGCACAGCAGCCTGTGGAGGAGATTAAGCCTGCACCGGTTGAATCGGTTAAGGAAAAGAATAAAAAGAAACGCAGTATGAAGCAGAGAGTTTCCGAAATACTGCAGGAGAAAAAATAAATTAATGACTGCGCAGCAGTCAGCTGAGGAGGCATTCAGTAAAATGCATATAGTTTTAGTTGAACCGGAAATTCCCGGCAATACCGGTAATATTGCACGTCTGTGCGCAGCAACAGGCTGTCACCTGCATTTGGTCCGTCCGCTTGGGTTTTCCGTGGAGGATAAATATTTGAAGCGTGCAGGCCTGGATTATTGGCATCTTGTTGATATCCACTATTATGACAGCGTTTATGAGGTGCTGGAAAAATATAAGGATAATCCTAAGTATTTTCTGACGACGAAAGCACACAGCTCTTATGCCGATGTGCAGTATGCTCAGGACAGCCTGCTGATTTTCGGCAAGGAAACTGCCGGCCTGCCGGAAACCTTGCTGCACGAATACCCCGAAAGCTGCATCCGTATTCCGATGATTGAGGATGCACGCTCTTTGAATTTGTCCAATTCCGTGGCGATTGTGGCTTATGAGGCGCTGCGCCAAAACGGCTTTGCTGATTTAACCCTTTATGGAGGAGAATATAAATGATAATTATCAAGGAATTTGATTTTGACGCTGCGCATTATCTGCCTGCGTATAACGGCAAGTGCGAGCATTTGCACGGTCATACCTATAAGCTGGTGGTAAAGGTGGAGGGCACTCCCGACCACGAGGGTATGGTTATTGATTTCATTAAGCTGAAGAATCTGGTGAAGGACGAGGTGCTGGCACATTTGGACCACGCCTGCCTGAATGATATTCTGCCGGTGCCTTCTGCGGAAAATATCAGCGTCTGGGTTTGGAATAAGCTGGTTGAGCTGCTGAAGAGCGACCATTATCATTTATATGAAGTAGAAGTTTGGGAAACTCGCACCAGTGGCTGCGTGTACAGAGGTGAATGACGTGAAGGATGTACAAAGCGAAAAGGATTTACGCAATATTCCTTTGAAGCATGTGGGAATAAAGGGCCTGCGCTGGCCGATTGAGCTGCGCGATAAAGAGCGCGGTACGCAGCACAGCGTAGCGGAGGTAACTCTGGCGGTTGATTTGCCGCATGATATGCGCGGTACGCACATGAGCCGTTTTGTGGAGTGTCTGCGCACTCTCGGCCCTGTGGGCCTCGCTGATGTGGAAGCAATTTTGGACCAGCTGAAGCAGCATCTGCAGGCTGAAAGAGCTTTTATCGAGCTGAAGTTCCCGTATTTTGTGACGAAGAAGGCTCCTGTGAGCGGCATGGAAGCGCCGATGGATATCGATTGCGTGTATAAGGCCGAGAAGGGCGAGAAGCTGCGTTGGCGTATTACCGCTGTTGTGCCGGTGCAGACGCTGTGCCCCTGCTCCAAGGAAATCAGCGAATACGGTGCGCATAATCAGCGTGCCTGGGCGAAGCTGGAGGTTGAGGCGCAGGAAATGGTATGGCTGGAGGAACTGGTGGAATATGCCGAGGCTTCCGCAAGCACGCCGCTTTATGGCCTTTTGAAGCGCCCTGACGAAAAATACGTTACGGAGCATGCTTATGAGAATCCGCGTTTTGTAGAGGATGCCGTGCGTGAGGTTGCTTTACGTCTGGAGGCGGATAAGCGCATTACCTGGTATCGTGCAGAGGTGGAGAGCATGGAAAGCATCCATAATCATAACGCCTTTGCTGTTGTGGAAAAAGGTGAGAATGAATGTTATTAAAGGTTAACCGTGAAGGCTTGGAGGCAGCGCTGGCAAGCATCGGCGCTCATGCCGACAGTCTGCCTATTTTTGCGCATAAGGCGGAGATTATTCCGTTCAAGCTGCTGGGTGTGCGTACTCCGGCAGCGAATATTATCAAGCAGGAGATGCTGGCAGTGGGCGGCGACGCTGTAACGCCCGTCGGTGCTGTTACCTGCGCTGCGAAGTATGTTGATATCCTGCTTTTGGGTACGCTGAAGCATTATAAGGTACTGCTGAAGAAAATGGCGCAGATGCCTTATTTTGGTATTCCTCAGGCTGCTATTGATCTGGAAATGGCGCTGACGCCGCAAAAGCTGTGCACTACTCTGGCTGACGGCCGCGTGCTGACCTATGAGAAGATGTGCGTGATGGGTATTTTGAACGTTACGCCGGATTCCTTTTACGAGGGTAGCCGTGTGTCTGCTATGGAGGAGCTGGTGGAGCGTGCCGGCAGAATGCTTGCTGCCGGTGCCGGTGTGTTGGATATCGGCGGTGAGTCTACCCGTCCGGGCAGCGACAGCGTTGATGGGGAGGAGGAGCGCCGCCGCGTAGTTCCTGCGATTGCTGCTTTGCGCAAGGCTTATCCCGATGCTGTTATTTCTATTGATACCTATCGTGCGGATACGGCGGAGGCAGCTATTGCTGCCGGTGCTGATATTATCAACGATATCAGCGCGATGGAGGCTGACCCGCGTATGGCTGACGTGGTTGTGGCTACCAAAGCGCCGATTATCCTTATGCATATGCGCGGTATGCCGAAGAATATGCAGCAGAACTGCGAGTACAAGGATGTTGTGCAGGAGGTTGCCGTTTATCTGGCGCAGAGGGCGCAGCTTTTGCGTGAGCGCGGTGTGAGTGCGGATAAGATTATTCTTGATCCCGGTATCGGCTTTGCCAAGAATGTGGAGCAGAATTTGCTCTTGATGCGTGATTTGAAGGCTTTGACGAGCTTTGGTTATCCTGTGCTGCTGGCGGCTTCGCGCAAGAGTACGCTTGGTGCTGTGCTGGGCGGTGTACCGGCAGAGCAGCGTTTGGAGGGAACGATTGCGACGAGCCTGCAGGCGATTTACGCGGGGGCGCAGATGGTGCGCGTGCATGACGTTGAGGAGAATGTGCGGGCGATTCGCACACTGGAGGCTATTTTGCGCGGCAGCGCGGAGTAGGTTTGTTTTAGCAATTATCTGTCACGCTGCAGCGAAAAATTTTTTAACGGCAATTTCGTGCGGAACAAAGACGAAATTGCAATAAACTCGCGCTAGGCGGAGCGTTTTTCTGGAGAAGTCAGCTTAGCGCTCAAACAGTATTGCAATTTCGGTTGTTCCAGGCACTCATTACCTAAAATTTTTATGCTTTCGCCGCGACAGAATAATTGCTGCGACAGTTGCGTTTGGCGTTTTGAAGCAAGAAATGTTTTAGCAATTATTCTGTCACGCTGCAGCGAAAAATTTTTTAACGGCAATTTCGTGCGGAACAAAGACGAAATTGCAATAAAACTCGCGCTAGGCGAAGCATTTTTCTGGAGAAGTCAGCTTAGCGCTCAAACAATATTGCAATTTCGGTTGTTCCAGGCACTCATTGCCTAAAATTTTTATGCTTTCGCCGCGACAGAATAATTGCTGCGACAGTATCGTTTATTTTGCTGCGTCTACCATCATCACATCAAAAGAACAGGAGTCGGATATGGCTATTGCATATGTTGCCTTGGGCAGTAACCTGGGCGATAAGAAAAAGAATTTACAGCGTGCGCTGATGCTGCTGATGCAGCAGGGCGTGGAGGTACTGCAGGTTTCCGGCTATTTTGCCACGGAGCCTTACGGTGTGACGGACCAGCCGCAGTTTTTGAATGCTGTGTGCAGGGTGCGCACTAATCTGGAGCCGGTGGCGCTTTTGCGTACACTTTTGGCAACGGAGCTGGCGATGGGGCGTGTGCGCCTGCGTCATTGGGGCGAGCGCAATATTGATCTGGATTTGCTGCTTTACGAAAATGTCGTGATGCAGACACCGGAGCTTACGCTGCCGCATCCCGATATGCAGAACAGGGATTTTGTGTTGCTGCCGCTTTTGGATATTGCACCGGAGCTGGTGCATCCGCTACTGCATAAAACTGTGCGTGAAATGGCGGCGGAGCTGAACAAATAATGCTGCGATACGAGCGATTTGTTTTACAGCAAATATGCGCTTGTGCTATAATTAAGGAAAAACATCTGGCAGGAGGTAGCTATGAGAATAGATGGTGCCGGCGGTTGCTTTGATAACCGTCTTTATGAAGTTGATATTGACGTAGCCTGGAATATTGCCTTGCTGTGCGTCAATGAGATGGGTGTAACTATTGATGAGCAGGATGATGCTGCACATCAGCTGCACTTCCATAACAAGAAAAAAATTATGCAGCTGGCTATGCAGTCTTTGGATGAGGAAACCGTACAGGTTATCATGGACTCCACTAAGGAGCGTCTGCAGATTTATAACTGGAAGCGCGAGGACAAAGAGGTTAACCAGTTCTATGAGCTGTTCGAAAAGAAGCTCACAGAATACCGTGCCTTTATTTTGTGCCCGAACTGCTCCGCAAAAATCAGCTCTTTGGTTAAGTTCTGCCCCGAGTGCGGCTGCAAAGTAAAATAAGCACAAAAAAAGAAACCAAATACCGATTGGTATTTGGCTTCTTTTTAAATCCGAACGGATTAGATTGCGCGGTTAACTTTACCGGAACGCAGGCAACGGGTGCAAACGTTCAAGCGTTTAACAGAACCTTCAACAACTGCTCTTACTTGTTGAATATTCGGGTTCCAAGCACGTTTGGTGTGTCTATTGGAGTGGCTGACGTTGTTGCCAGCGAGTTTTCCTTTACCGCAGATTTCGCAGATAGATGCCATTGTTTCCCACCTCCTTAAACGTGATAAGACATAAGGCACATTCAAATTTAACATGAGTATCATACCATAAAGAGCGTAGAAAATCAAGGGAATTTTAAGATAAAGAGGGTATTTTTATAAATGTGGTGGAAAGAACCTGTAACAACACTAAAAGGTGTAGGTGTAAAAAAGGCAGCTGAGCTGGCTGCTCTTAATATTTTCAGTGTGGGTGATTTGCTGGAATTTTACCCGCGTCAGGGAGCTTATCTCGATTATGCCAAGCTCAAAACGATTAAGGAGCTTGATGTAGACAACAGTAAGCAGATTTTTAAAGCGACCGTTTATCAGGTGAAAAACGGCTATGGTGCCAGCCGCCGTAGCTATACGTCCGTGACGGTGCGTGACGAAACAGGCTATGCCACGCTGTACTTTTTCGGCGGGCAGCGCTACAAGGCGCAGAAGCTGAAGCCGGATACAATGCTGCAGATTACAGGCCGCGTAAGGCAGGGGCGCACTACGAAGTCCGTCAGCGAGGTTGATGTGCAGCCTTTGGAGCAGGACGAGGGCAAAACGCCGGGTATTGTCCCGGTGTATGCTTTGAGCGGTAACCTGACGCAAAAGAACCTGCGTACCTGGGTGAGTGAAGCCTTGCGACTGGCAGCAAAGGATTTGCCGGAAAGCCTGCCGGCGAAGGTTGTGAGTCAATGCAATTTGCCCGACCGCTATACGGCGCTGAAAAATATTCACTTTCCGGAAAGCTGGGAAGCCTTGCGACGTGCTAAGCAGCGCTTTGTTTTTGAGGAACTGTTTTTGCTGCAGTGCGGTCTGCTTTACTATCGCCAGCAGAGCCATGACAATAGAGAGGGCATAAAGCACGCTGCAGACGGTGCGCTTGTTAAAGACGTAATGCAGGGACTGCCCTTTGAGCTGACGGCGGCACAGCAGCAGGCGTGGCGTGAGATTTCACTGGATATGCAGGATAAAAAGCCTATGCACCGCATTCTGCAGGGCGATGTAGGCAGCGGCAAGACGGTTATCAGCGCGCTGGCGTTGGCTAAGGCGGTGGAAAACGGTTATCAGGGCTGCATTATGGTGCCGACGGAAATTTTGGCGGCGCAGCATTTTGAAACGCTGGAGCAGTATCTGCAGCCATACGGTGTGCGTATCGCTTTACTGACAGGTGGTATGCGTGCTAAGGCAAGGCGTGAGCTGCTGCTGAATCTGGAGCTGGGCCTTGTTGACGTGGTTGTGGGTACGCATGCTCTGCTGGAGGAGGATGTGCGCTTTGCCAATCTGTCGCTGACGGTGACGGACGAGCAGCACCGCTTCGGCGTAGAGCAGCGTGCGCGTCTGTCTAATAAATCGGAGAATGCTCCCGATGTACTGGTAATGACGGCAACGCCGATTCCGCGTACCTTGGCGCTTACTGTTTACGGCGATTTGGATATTTCCGTAATGAAGGGACGTCCGCCGCAGCGCAAGCCGGTGCGGACGCTGTGCTATACGGATGAGCGCCGCCGTGAGGTTTACGCCGGCCTGGTGCGTCAGGTGCTGGCAGGAAGGCAGGCTTATGTTGTCTGCCCGCTGATTGAGGAATCAGATGTTCTGGCTGTGCATAGTGCAGAAAGAGTATACGAGGAGCTGAAGCGTGATTTTCTGCAGGATATTCCCTGCGCTCTGCTGCATGGCAGGCTGAAGGGGGCGGAGAAGGATGCGATTATGAGCAGCTTTGCGGCAGGCGAACTGAAGGTGCTGGTGAGCACTACGGTTATCGAGGTTGGCGTGAATGTGCCCAATGCTACGCTGATGGTGATTGAAAATGCGGAGCGCTTTGGCTTGGCGCAGCTGCACCAGTTGCGCGGACGTGTAGGACGCGGCAGCGAGCAGTCCTACTGCGTGCTGTTGACGGCCGCCGATTCGCCGGAGGCACTGGCGCGCTTGAACGTACTGCATGAGAGCGAGGACGGTTTTTATCTTGCGGAAAAGGATATGGAGCAGCGCGGTGCAGGCCAGCTCTTTGGCCTGAAGCAGCATGGCTTGCCAGATTTGCGAATTGCTGATATAATGCGAGATGTTGACGTAATTGCGCAGGTTCGCCAACTGGCGCAGGCGCAGCTGCGCACACCGGAGGACTGGGCGGAAATCCGTCGTCTGGTGGAAATGCAGTTTGGCGAACGCTTTAATATGATTTTCAATACTTAAAGAAGGTATAAATACATGAAAAAAGACTGGTTAAAAAATCCTGATGTTTGTGCTAAGGTGACGGCGGCAGTTTTGCTGGTGGCCTTGTTTTTGGGTATTCACTTTTTTGCCGATGATTTCTTTAACAAAACCTTTACGCTGGCAATCAGCGGCAATGTTAACGGCCTGGTGGAATATCTGCGCTCCTTTGGACCATGGGCGATTTTAATCAGTTTTGTGCTGGATGTGCTGATTAATGCCGGTAGCGTTTTCCCGTCGATTTTTCTTTCTACAGCCAACGGTCTGATTTTCGGGCTGCCGCTGGGTATTACTATTTCCTGGCTGGCGGAAACAACCGGTGTGGTCATCAGCTTTTACCTGATGCGTTTCTTCTTCCGCGATACGGCGCAGAAGCTGATTGAAAAAAGCAATTCGCTGAAATCCATTGATGAAGCAAGCAGCAAGCACGGCCTGGAATGGATGGCCTTCGCCAGGGCGCTGCCGTATTTTCCGTCAGGCATTTTGACGGCGGTGGGTGCTGTGAGCAGCATGAGTGCGCGTGATTACATTATTGCCAACCTTATCGGCAAATTTCCTTCTACGGCGTTGGAGGTTGTTATCGGCCATGATGTAGTTAACTTTCAGGAGCACAGCCAAAGACTGACGCTTTTGATCCTGGTTGTTGGCGCTGTCTTTTTTGCGTATAAAAAATGGTTCTATAAAAAGGGAAAATAAATTTGCTTAGGCGTCGCTGCAGTAATTTCTGTGGCGGCGTTTTTTCAAGATAGAGATACAGATAGTGAAAGGAAATAACACTTATGGAAAATAAACAAGTGCAGCCATGGCAGCAATATCAGGCACTTTATCTGCATATACCGTTTTGCGTACAGAAATGCCTGTACTGTGATTTTGCTTCTTATGCCGGCTTTGGCGAGCAGGCGAAGCGTGATTATACCGATGCTGTGTGCAAAGAAATCGACCTGCGTACGCCTGAGGCGGCAAATATGGCGGCGAACGCCAGCATTTACTTTGGCGGCGGTACGCCGAGCGTGCTGCCGACAGAATGCATTGCCAAGCTGGTGAACGCATTGAAGCAGTACGGCTTTTGGCAGCAGCCCTGCGAGGCAACGATTGAGGTGAACCCCGGCACGGCGGATTTAGCCAAGCTGCAGACATTGCGCAGCCTTGGCTTTGACCGCATCAGCTTCGGCGTACAGTCGCTGCAGGATGACGAGCTGCGGGCAATAGGACGTATTCATAACGCGCAGCAGGCACTGGAGGCGTTGGCATTGGCACGCAAAGCAGGCTTCGCACGCATCAGTGCGGATTTGATTTACGGCCTGCCGTCGCAGACGCTTACCAGCTTGCAGGATACGCTGGAGCGTTTGGCCGATACGGGCATAGAGCATATTTCTGTTTACGGCCTGATTGTGGAGGAGGGTACGCCGTTGGCAAGCCTTGTGGATAAGGGCAGAATAACTTTGCCTGACGAGGATACTGCGGCAGATATGTATGAGCTGGTGCAGAGCTTTTTGCGTGAGCGTGGCTTTGAGCGCTACGAAATTTCCAACTACGCGAAAAACGGTCAGTATTCACGGCACAATACTGTTTACTGGGAGTATCATTCCTACATGGCTTTCGGCGCTGCCGCCTGCAGCTTTAATGGGCAAAGACGGCGTACCGGGCTGAGTACGGTTAAGGAATATATCGGGCAGCTGCAGAGCTTCGGCGGTGACGATTTACGTGCAAGTGCATTATATAATGTAGAAGAATTATCTTGCGCAGAGCTGTTGGAGGAGTTCATGTTCATGGGACTGCGCCGCAGCGAAGGTGCGAGCCTGGCGGAGGCACGCGAGCGCTTTGGCGTGGATGTGCTGCAGCGCTTTGCCTCCGAGCTGGCGCCGCTGTTTGAACAAAAGCTTATTGCGTATGATGCAAGCACGCAAAGACTGCGCCTGACAGAGCGTGGTATGGAGGTCGGCAATCAAATATTTGAAGTTTTTGTGATAACTTAAAAATAAATAAAAAAGGTGTTGACAATAAAGTAGGCTAGTGCTATTCTAATATCAAGATGTTAGCACTCCTAATGATAGAGTGCTAACAATCAAAATGAGGTGGGAATATGTTAAACGAAAGAAAGAAAAAAATTCTCCAGCTCATAATTGAGGATTATATTTCAACTGCTGAGCCTGTAGGTTCAAGGACGATTGCCCGCAAATATGATTTGGGCCTCAGTCCTGCGACCATCCGTAACGAGATGAGTGACCTGGAGCTCCTGGGTTATCTGGAGCAGCCGCACACCTCGGCCGGACGTGTACCGTCGGCTCAGGCTTATCGTCTTTATGTTGACTCGCTTGTTGAGCCGGGCACTCTGACAGATAATGACAGAGCACTTATTAACGGCTGGTTCAGCGAAAGACGCAGAAGCATTGATGAAATCTTCCAGTCAACGGCTAAGATTCTTTCACGTATGACAAAGAATGTTTCGATGGTGCTGGCTAACCGTGATGCCGGTGCGTGCTTCCGTTATATGAAGTTTTTACCTCTGGATGAGCACCATGCCATCCTGTGCATTGTAACAGATGACGGCAATGTGGCCAACTGCGTGGTAGAAATTCCTTTGGGAATGCGGCCGGAGGAGCTGGACTACATGGCAGGACGCGTCAGCAGACTGCTGGAGGGCAGAGAGCTGGCGAATATTACCGAGGACCTGCTGCAGGCGGTGCATACCAATATAGCAGATGATAAGCTGCTGTTCACATCGCTGGTACAGTCCATCCGCCAGATGCGTCAGAAATACCAGCAGCAAAAGGTTTTCCTTGGCGGCACCAAGCAGCTGCTGAACCAGCCGGAATTCCGCGACGTGGAGCGTGTGAAGAATCTTCTGGGTATCTTGGAGGAGGAGCGCGTAGTACGCGATTTGCTGAAGGCAGGCGAGGACAGCGGACTGAAGATCACGATTGGCAGTGAAAACAAATTCACCGGCATTCAGGATTGCAGCATGGTACAGGCAACCTACCGTCTTAACGGTCAGATAGTCGGTACGATGGCAGTTCTTGGCCCGACGCGTATGGAATACGGCAAGGTAATTACCGTAATGGATTACCTGCATAAGTATTTGAAAACGATGTTCGAGCAAAAGCCCGACAATAAATAAAACTAAGGAGGAAGAGCCTTGCAGGATAATGAAATGAAAGAAAAACAGGCTGAGCAGGAGGCTGCGGAAGCGAAGGCTGTCGAACAGGAAACTGCGGAAACTGCAGAAGCTGAAAAAGCTGAAGATGCAAAAAATGCGGAGGAAGCCGCTGAGCCTGAGGTTGACCCGAAGGATGCCAAAATCGAAGAACTGCAAAATCGTTTGTTGAGATTGCAGGCCGATTTTGAAAACTTCCGCCGTCGCACCAATATAGAAAAGGAACAGCTTTCCACCTTTGTAACAGCAAATGTGGTTGGCAAGTTCTTAAAGGTTTTAGATAATTTTGAGCGTGCCGAAGCAAGCGTCGAAAAGGGCGATAATGTGGATGCAGTTGTCGACGGTATGAAAAAAATCCGCCGTCAGTTTGAAGATGCCTTCAAGGATCTGAAGGTAGAAGAAATTGAAGCTCAAAATGCCAAGTTTGACCCGAACATCCACGAAGCTGTAATGCGCGGTCATAATCCGGAGCTAGATGATGAAATCGTAGATATGGTTTTCGAAAAAGGCTATAAGCTGGGTGACAAGGTTATCCGTCACAGTAAGGTAAGAGTAAACACCAACGAATAAAGCTGGCGTGCTCTTCACAATAAATTTAAAAAATATATCACATCGATTCGGTAAAAATGCGGCAGCTGCCGCATCACCGAAGGATAGTAATCAGGAGGATAAAAATCATGGCTAAAGTAATTGGTATTGACTTAGGTACTACTAATAGTGTTGTTGCAGTTATGGAAGGCGGCGAACCTACCGTCATCACTAACCAGGAAGGCAGCCGCTTAACCCCGTCTGTTGTAGGCTTTGCTAAAAACGGCGAGCGTCTGGTTGGCCAGCTGGCAAAACGTCAGGCAGTTTCCAACCCTGACAGAACCATCAGCTCCATCAAACGTCACATGGGCGAAGGCTCTTACAGAGTAACTATCGACGACAAAAAATATTCCCCGGAAGAAATTTCCGCAATGATTCTGCAAAAACTGAAAGCTGATGCAGAAGCTTATCTGGGCGAAACCGTATCCCAGGCAGTTATCACTGTTCCGGCATACTTCAACGACAGCCAACGTCAGGCTACTAAAGACGCAGGCAAGATTGCAGGCCTTGAGGTTCTGCGTATCGTCAACGAGCCTACCGCTGCTTCTCTGGCATACGGCATTGATAAAACCGACGACCATACCATCATGGTATATGACCTCGGCGGCGGCACCTTCGATGTATCCATTCTGGATGTTGGCGACGGCGTATTCGAAGTAAAAGCAACCAACGGTGATACTCATCTGGGCGGCGATGACTTCGATAAGAAAATCATGGACTGGATGGTTGAAGAATTCAAGAAAGCCGAAGGCATTGACCTTTCTACCGACCGTATGGCTATGCAGCGTCTGCGTGAGGCTGCTGAAAAAGCTAAAATCGAATTGTCCGGCGTTATGAGCACCAACATCAACCTGCCGTTCATCACTGCAGGTGCTGACGGCCCGAAACATCTGGATATGGACCTGACCCGTGCTAAATTCGAATCTATGACTGCAGATCTGGTTGAACGCACCATGGGCCCTGTTCGTCAGGCTATGAGCGATGCAGGTCTTTCCACAAGCGATATCAGCAAAGTAATCCTGGTCGGCGGTTCTTCCCGTATCCCGGCTGTACAGGCTGCTATTAAAGCATTCATGGGCAAAGAGCCTTACAAAGGAGTTAACCCGGACGAATGCGTTGCAGTAGGTGCTGCTATCCAGGCCGGCGTTCTCTCCGGTGAAGAAGGTACCGGCAACGTACTGCTGCTGGATGTAACTCCGTTGTCCCTGGGTATTGAAACCCTCGGCGGTGTATTCACCAAGATTATCGACCGTAACACCACCATCCCGACCTCTAAGAAACAGGTATTCTCTACCGCTGCTGATAACCAGCCTTCCGTTGATATCCATGTTCTGCAAGGTGAACGTGAAATGGCTGCAGACAACAAAACTCTGGGTCGCTTCGAGCTGTCCGGTATCCCGGCTGCACCGCGTGGAATTCCTAAAATTGAAGTTTCCTTCGACATCGATGCTAACGGTATCGTTAACGTAAGCGCTAAAGACCTTGGCACCGGCAAAGAACAAAAGATTACCATTACCTCCTCCGGCACCCTGGATAAGGACGAAGTAGACAGAATGGTTAAAGAAGCAGAAGCTAACGCTGAAGCTGATAAGAAACGTAAAGAAGGCGTAGAAGTTCGCAACCAGGCCGACAACATGTGCTATCAGGCTGAAAAGACCATGAAAGACATGGAAGGCAAAGGCAAAGACGAATTAATCGCTAAAGTTAAAGCTGCAGTTGACACCCTGAAAGAAACCATGAAGGGTGACGATCTCGACAAGATTAAAGCTGATACCGAAGCTCTGACCAAACCGCTGTACGAGCTGAGCGCTGAGCTTTACAAAGAAACTCAGGCACAAGAGGGTGCTGCAGGCGCACAAGGCGCTGCAGGTGCTCAAGGTGCTAAAAAAGCTGACGATGATGTTGTAGATGCGGAAGTTGTTGACGACGACAAGAAATAATCCTGTCTATAAAGTACCGTCTGCGTTGTTAGGACTCCTCGACGTACTAAAAGTACGCCGTAGTCGTTTCGCCTAGCATCTGATACCTTCTCACTAGCCTTCGGGTTAGGTGAAAGGCATCATCTGTGCTGTTGCTGCAGACGTAAAAAAGTAATATAATATTAGTGCCCAGCTGCTGTGGCAACCGCCATCATGCATCTGGGCATTATATGCTTAAATAATATTCGTTAGAAAAGTTTTAGGAGGCGCCTGTTTTGGCTAAGAGAGATTATTATGAGGTACTGGGAGTAAGCAAAACCGCTTCCCAGGACGAAATAAAAAAAGCATTCCGTAAACTGGCCCTGAAATATCATCCTGACCGCAATAAGGGCAACGAAGAAGCCATGAACAAATTCAAGGAAGCCAATGAGGCTTACAGCGTCCTTTCCGATGAGCAGAAGCGCCAGCAGTATGACCAGCTTGGCCCTGATGCCTTCGAACAGGCGCAGACTGCCGGCGGCGCCGGCGGTAATCCGTTCGGCGGCGGCTTCGGTGGCTTTGGCGGCGGAGGCATGGATGATATTTTCGATATGTTCTTCGGCGGTCAGGGACGCGGTCGCGGCGGCCGCGAAGCGGGCCCGCAGCGCGGTGCGGATTTGCGCTTTGATATGGAAATTACCTTTGAAGAAGCAGCTTTCGGCGTAGAAAAGGAAATCAATCTGTATCGCGACGAAACCTGCGACCATTGCCACGGTGATGGTGCAGAACCCGGCTCCAAGGTTGAAACCTGTCCTGAATGTCACGGCTCTGGCTATGTACGCTTCACCCAGAACACCATGTTCGGTCAGATGGTAAATGAGCGTCCGTGCTCCAAGTGCCACGGCGAAGGCAAGATTATTTCCAACCCCTGCAAGGAATGCCGCGGCAAGGGTACTGTGAAGAAGAATAAACGCCTGAAGGTAAAAATTCCTGCAGGTGTAGATAACGGCTCCCGTCTGCGCGTAAGCGGCGAGGGCGAGGCCGGTGCTAAGGGCGGTCAGAGCGGTGATCTTTACGTATATCTGTACGTGAAGCCACACAAGTTCTTTGAACGTGATGGCACTACTGTTCTGTGCGAGGTACCTGTCAATATCGTACAGGCAACCCTGGGCGCTGAGATCAAGGTTCCTACGCTGGATGGTCAGGTAACTGTGAAGGTTCCCGAAGGCACTCAGCCCGGTAAGGTGCTGCGTCTGAAGGGGAAGGGTATTCCTAGCCTGCGCGGTGGTCAGCGCGGCGATCAGCTGGTTCGCATCAAGGTAGTTGTGCCGACCAAGCTGAACGAAAAGCAGAAGGAAGCGCTGCGCAGCTTCGGCGAAATCAGCAAGGATAATATCAGCCCCGAGGAAAAGAGCTTCTTCAATAAAATTAAAAATCTTTTTAAATAAAAACTGTAAAAAGCTTGACACTTATCAGGCTATGTGTTATCATATTCTAGTAACAAAGCAGAAGCCACTCGCTTCTCACCTTGCGGCAAACGCTCGACAGGGTTGGATATGATATTCATGCGGGTGGAATTTGTTCTGCCCGCTTTTTTGTTTTGCTTATATCTGATATGTTACAGATTTTATAAGCAGTAATTGCTTATCTGATGTTCATGGAGGTGAATTGTTATAAGTAAGGAAAGCTTGCGTATTAACGAAGAAATTCGTGCGCGTGAAGTGCGTGTTATTGCCAATGGGGGCGAACAGCTCGGCATTATGTCCAGCCGTGACGCTCTGAAGCTTGCATTAGAAAATCATCTGGACTTAGTCGAAATTGCTCCGACAGCAAAACCGCCTGTGTGCCGGATTATGGATTATGGCAAGTATCGTTACGAGCAGCAAAAACGCGAAAAAGAAGCTCGTAAGAAACAAAAGACCTTCGACATTAAAGAAGTTAAGCTGCGTCCCGGTATTGAGGACCACGACTTCAATGTTAAGTATAAGAATGCAGTACGTTTCCTGGAAGATGGCGATAAGGTAAAAGTTACCATCATGTTCCGCGGTCGCGAACTGTCTCATCCTGAGCTTGGCGAGGTGCTGCTGAATCGTATGGCACAGCAGTTGAAAGAAATTGCCGTCGTAGAAAGAGTTCCAAAATTAGAAGGCAAAAACATGATTATGATTGTTGCGCCAAAACCTGCTAAATAATAGAGGAGGAAATCACAATGCCGAAAATGAAAACCCGTAGAGCTGCTGCAAAGCGCTTCAAAAAAACCGCTTCTGGTGAATTCAAACATTTTAAAAACTTCAAGAGCCACATTCTCGAACATAAATCTCCTGCACGTAAGAGAAACCTGCGCAAAGCTGCTCTGGTGCACAAGACTGACAAAGAGCATGTAGCAAAAATGCTCCCGTACGCATAATTAAGAGATTTAAAGGAGGATACTAACAATGGCAAGAGTTAAAGTGGGCGTAACCGCTCATCGTCGTCATAAACACATTCTGAAACTGGCTAAAGGTTACTATGGTTCCCGCAGCAAACAATTCAAAAAAGCTAACGAGCTGGTAATGAAAGCTCTGTCCTATGCTCGTCGTGACCGTCGCGCTAAAAAACGCGAGTACCGTCGTCTGTGGATCGCTCGTATCAACGCTGCTACCCGTGCTAACGGCCTGAGCTACAGCCGTTTCATCTGCGGCCTGACCAAAGCTGGCATCGAAATGAACCGCAAAGTTATGGCTGACATGGCTATCTATGACTCTGCTGCTTTCGCTAAGCTGGTAGAAGCTGCTAAAGCTGCTCTGTAAGAGAAAAGTAAATATTGACTGGTGCGTAGGCGCTGGTCTGAGCCTGCTCCTGTGTGTGCACGGGAGCAGGTTTTTTTGTAATTTGTGAGGGGTTTAGTTTTATGTTAGTAGTTTTAAGTAAAGCTCTGGCCTTTGTGCTCATCATACTTATAGGCTATAGCTGCAAACGCCGCGGCTTTTTTTCACCGACCGACTATCAGGTCGTAAGCAAAATTGTTTTGAATATTACGTTGCCCTGTGCCGTAATCAACAGCTTTGCGCATTTTGAGATGGATTTTTCCCTGATTGTTGCCGTATTTTTAGGCTTATGCGGCAACCTGTTTATGCTGCTTGTTTCGTTGCTGCTGACACGCGGTGATATGCCGGCCACCAAGATTTTCTATATCTTCAGCCTTGCGGGCTATAATGTAGGCTGCTTTACGCTGCCATTTGCGCAGGCCTTTTTAACGCCGTTTGCCGTAGTCGGCCTGTGTATGTTTGACGTGGGCAATTCCATTATGTGTACCGGTATGACCTACGCGCTGACGGCTTCCTGCATCGGTTATGCGGACGGACGCAAGGACAAATTCAGCATGAAGAATATTGCGCAAAAGCTGCTGCATTCGGTGCCTTTTGTTGTTTATATCAGCATGCTGCTGCTGTCGCTGGCAGGATTCCACTTCCCTAAGAGCGTGTATACGTTTACAGAGATTGTGGGTACAGGCAACCCGTTTTTGAGTATGCTGATGATTGGCATGATGTTTGAAATCAAGCTGGATAAGAAGGCAATGGGCTATGTCAAGGAGCTGTTCAGCGTGCGTTATGCAATATCGCTCTTGTGCGCCACTGCTTTTATTTATCTGGCACCTTTCAAGCAGGAGATAAATTATGTGATTGCGCTGGCGTTTATGGCACCCTGCACGATTATCGGTCCGATTTTTGTAGAGAAGCTGGGAGCAAATGTACAGCTGGCCAGCCTGTTCAATTCATTGACGATTATTACCAGCGTCATTCTTTTTACAGCCTTTTTCATTATAATAAATGGCTGATTGAAGTTGGCTTAAATATATTAGTATAATAGTAGAAAAGTAATGTGACTACGTATAGAGGAGAAACAAGATGGAACTTACCGGATTGCAAAACCCAATGGTGAAGGCTGCAGCAGAGCTGAAGCAGAAAAAATATCGTCAGCAGCAGGGCCTGTTCTTGGCGGAAGGCCTGCGTACTGTGGAAGAGGCAGTGCGTTACGGCGCCGTGCAGAGCATTTTTTATACTGCGATTGAGGATGACCGCACCCGCGCCGTGCTGGAAGAGGCTGCGGCCAAGCAGATTAAGCTCGTCTGCGTGAGCGACAAGGTGCTGAAAAAAATTGCCGATACCGAAACGCCGCAGGGAATTATTGCCGTATGTGAAATGCGCAGCAAGCGTCTGGATGATTTTCTGGCATCCGGCAAAATGCTGCTTGTTCTGGACCGTGTAACAGATCCGGGAAATATCGGCACCATGCTGCGTACTGCGGATGCGGCAGGCGTTGGCGGCTTGCTGCTTTTGCAGGGCTGCGCTGATATTTATGCGCCGAAAACAGTGCGTGCTTCCATGGGCTCGCTGTTCCACCTGCCGGTGCTGAGCGGTTTGAGCGAGGAGCTGTTGGTGCAGGCGGCACGCAAGGCCGGCTATGAGCTGCTGGTTACCTGCCTGGACGGTGCGGATAATTTGTACAAGGCTGACTTGCAGGGACGCATTGCTTTTATTATGGGCAATGAGGCCAACGGCGTGAGCGATGCTTTGCTGGCGGCAGCAGACAAGCGCGTCTTTATTCCGATGCAGGGACGTGCGGAATCGCTGAATGTGGCGATGGCGGCCGGTATAGTTATGTTTGAGGCCCTGCGTCAAAGACTCAAATAAATTTTGAAGTTTTTGCTTGACAAAAGTATCTCGCTGTAATATAATATCTATGTTGCCTATGGATGGGTTCCCGAGTGGTTAAAGGGAGCAGACTGTAAATC
>ULUE01083460.1_pt1 | contig 30182 bp, 19 predicted proteins | sample 1958211 | NCBI WGS metagenome assembly ULUE01 (sample SAMEA4835752, study PRJEB28245) | human gut metagenome | biome: gut microbiome; material: fecal sample | place: Denmark | collected 2008 | reverse complement strand
AAAGATAGCAAGCTAAGGAACTTGCGAAACTTGAATTATTTCATTAAAACTCCCACCCATAACTACTATTCTTTTACCTTCTTTCATTATATCTTGTGTAAATTTCACGTAAAAATACGACCTTTATTTCAAGCTACCAAATATTTCTGGTAAAATTTACGCAAGAACGTCATTTTTTATCTTATAGTCTTATTAGGCCGAAAATCTTACGCATTGTATCAAGTTCTCCGTAATCCTTGATGTTCCTGTGCTTAACCAGAACCTTGGCTTTCTGGTCGATAAAACCATAGAATCAATTTTTATTTCTGCATTTTCACGCTCTTGAATTGCACTTTCAAACCAGATAAAATAGGAATATATAGGTTTGCTTACAATGCTCAATATCGTTATATTCCAACAAAAATCAAATCGATAGGCCAGGTTTGGCAAAATCAAGGTTGTTTCTTTGATCGAAGGGAAGTGGTGCTGGATTTCGAAAACGTTAAAATGTTAAACGTTAATAGGGTGGAATCCGCCAGCGCACCTGTTCCATCAACCGTATTTCCCCCGCGGATCGGTCCTAACTTATGATCATGAGTGATCCTAAGTTACGGCCATGTGCGGTCGTAAACAAGCCTCGGCAAGGTGCTTTGTCGTTTAGTGAAGATTGTGTTTCGGGCTGTGTCATGATTGGGTGTACATGACGGTTTGCACAACTCAAATAATTGGCCCGAAAAAGTAAGTTAACTTCGTTGGCCTACGAAGTTAATTTCATCAGCCTATGAACTTAACTTCATAAAAAGGGGTGAAAAAATGCGTGCTTGCCGCCACGGTAGACTCGTGGGGCAAGGTGGAGCAAGGGTTGGGGCTTTTGGGGCGCGCCCCAATATGGTAAGCCTGCTATTTATAGTCCTTCTGTCAGAAACTTGCGAAGATGTATGTGCGTGATGCCGTCATCATCATTCTTGGTGAGCAGAGGGGTCATGGAGATAACGTACTTCGGATAGTTGTCCTTGATGGCATGAAGATTGCCAAACTCTCGCTCTCTCGTTGCCTTGTCGTAGATGATATAGGACGCTTGTACATAGATGCGTTCACCTCCCGGCTTGGTACATACAAAGTCGATTTCTCCAGCTTGCAATTGTCCCACATATACTTGATAGCCCAAACGTATGAGATGCTGATAGATGATATTCTCTATCACTTTCTCAATGTCTCCTTCGCGCGTTCCTCCAGCAATGGCATTTCGAATGCCGTTGTCTTCGAAGTAAAACTTGTCGTTGGTTTCAAAGATTCGTTTGCCGTGGATGTCATAGCGGTTCACCTTGTGCAGGATGTAGGCTTCGCAAAGGAAGGAAATGTAGTTGATGATGGCCGTGGAGGTTATTGATTCACCTTGCGATTTCATGTATTTGGCGATACTGTTGGCAGAGATGAGCTTGCCTGTATTATCTGCAAGAAAACGCACCAGATTCTCTAAGAATGGTACGTTTCTTATCTGGTTGCGCATGATGACATCCTTGAGCAAGACGGTGTGGTAGATATCTATCTGATACTCACGGGCGTCGTCTTCTTCCAAACCTATTTTGGCTAAGCCAGGCAGGCCACCATACTGAATGTACAGAGCAAGCGCTTCGTCATTATCCACTAGATGATGGAATTGCACAAACTCGTTGTAGCTTAGCGACTGGATATAGATTTCCTTATATCTCCCGCCTATGATGGTGCTTAGTTCGTTGCTCAGCATACGAGCATTGCTACCTGTGATGATAATATCTGTGTTGGGTTCTGTACGATAGCTTCGGATGGAGCGTTCGAATTCCTTGATGTCTTGTATCTCATCAATAAGGATATAATTATGTTTGTCGGAATGAAAATGCTGTCCGATATACTCGTTGAGATCTTGGTAGGTCTGAATGTGGTCAAATTCTCTTTTCTCCTTATCTATATAGATGATATTGTTGCTGCTATCTGATATTTTACGGTCACGAATTATCTTCATCATGCAGCTTTTGCCCACACGACGTTGGCCTACTAAGACGATGATGGTCTCCTTGCCAAGAAACCTTTCTATTTTGTCGATATATGATTGACGAATAATAATTGCCATGATTTTGTCTTTTATAGAAGAAACTTTTTGCAAATATACGACTTTTATCTTTTATAGAAGATAAAATGTGGGACAATTTTGCTTTTGTCTTCTATAAAAGATAAAAATCTTCCTCGATTTGCAATAAGATAAGCTGCACTCGGCAATAAAAAAGAATGTGATTCTTTTTGTATTGCCCTCGATTTGCATTATCTTTTGATAAGATAAAGCTGCATTCGGCAATAAAAAAGAATGTGATTCTTTTTGTATTGCTCTCAATTTGCATTATCTTTTGATAAGATAAGCTGCACTCGGCAATAAAAAAGAATGTGATTCTTTTTGTATTGCTCTCGATTTGCATTATCTTTGTACCATGATATTCTATTTCTCAGGCACAGGAAACACGCTATGGGCAGCACAGACGCTTGCCGAGCGGTTGGGAGATCGGCTTGTCAATATGGCCGACGCGATAGGGGGAGAGGGACGTTATACCCTCGGAGAACATGAGGCCGTCGGCTTCATCTTTCCCGTTCATGGCTGGCGTACGCCCCGCCTTGTCCGGCAGTTTATCGACCAGCTCTCGATAGATGCTGGTGGAAAGTCCCACTACGCCTACCTCATCCTCACGGCAGGCGACTCCATCGGTCGCACCGTGGAGCGTCTGTTGCCCCATCTGCGCGCCAAGGGTATTGATCCTCAGCTCTTTGCCTCGATCATCATGCCCGAGTCCTATGTCGGACTGCCCTTCATGGATGTCGATACGCCCGCCAAGGAGCAGAAGAAGAAGGACGAGGCTGCCCGCCAGCTCGACGCCCTCGTTGAGACCATTGCCCGATGGGACTGCAGACGGCGTGACGACTCTTTTCGCTCGCTCACACGCGGTCCGATCCCAGGGTTCTTCTCCGGTCCCGTGGGGAGCTTCTTTGAGCGTTTCCTCATCACCGACAAGCCCTTTCATGTCGTTGCCGATCGCTGCATCAAGTGCGGACGTTGCGCCAGCGTCTGTCCCGTAGGCGATATCGAGGGCGGCAAGGGCCGTCAGCCCCAGTGGCTTCACCACGACGACTGCCTCACCTGCTTCTCCTGCTACCACCATTGTCCCACCCACGCCATCGAGTTTGGCGGACGGACGAAGCACAAAGGACAGTATTTCTACACGCGCAGGAAGTAGGGTGGGGGAGGGTTTGTCCTCCCGCCTTCGGGATGGTCTCGGGACGCCTTCGGGAGAAGACCTATCGCTCCCTCTGCTGGATGTACTGATATGAATCCTAACTTTTCAAGCCCACAGGAGAAATAGGCGTTGTCGAATCGTTGGCCTGAATCCTGTATTCCCAATCCTCGATGGTTCTGGTTGTGGTACTGAAGTTGATACCTATTTTAACGAGCTTTCTGCCATCAGCCTCAAAAGGAACCATATAGCCTTTGTTGTCTATTTGGGCTAAGGCTTCCTGGGCGGACTTGTTGATTTTTATCTCGAAGACGAAGACGGTGCTGGGAGAGAACATCACGGCATCGGTTCTTCCCCTACAACTCTTTACCTGTGTGAGAACAGCTATGTTCATCATCGAAAGCATGATGTAGAAAACGGTCTCATAATAATACTCGTTTTTCTGCATATCTGCCAGTACGTCCTTTCCGCCTTCTGGATAAGGTATAGAGGCAAAGTAGGACCTCATCAGCGTCATCGCCTTGTCGATATCTCCATACACCAACGCTTGATAGAATTTTGCCGCAAAGCCAAGCGAAGTGCCATCGCTCAGATTCGTGTAAAGCGGCAGCAGGTTCTCCATCAATCCTCCCTTTACTTCCTTGTTTGGAATACCCAGATAGTATCCATTGGTCAAAGGATCATATTTTTTGATAGTAAGATAACCGCTCTGATAAAGCAGCGGGAGGGCATCCGTCATTCTTTCCGTAGGACGGTCGAATGAGGACGGAAAGGCGAAAACCTCATCCAGATTCATAACGTCCGTGTTGAATCTTTGCATCTGATGAATCAGATAAGTAGGAGTGCCTGTGGCAAACCAGTAGCTGCTGATGTAACCGGCGGCAAAGCAACGCATCAAACTGAAGGGATTGAAGATATCCGGACAGTTGCGGCTGAAATGATAGCCATCATAGTTTTCGGTCAACTCTTGCTCCATTCTTTCAAAAGTCAATCCGTTGGTTGCTGCCAACTGCTCAATGTCCTGTTTCAGAGTCGTGGTGAGTTCTTCCTTGGTAATGCCGCAGATGGCAGCGAACTCTGGGTCCATGCTGATATTGGCCAGATTGTTGATGGTACTGAAGATGCTGAGCTGTGAGAATTTCGTGATTCCCGTGATGAAGGCGAACCTGATGTGGGCGTCATTGGCCTTGATTGGGGCATAAAACTCCTGCATGACGGTCCTGATCGCTGCGAGTTTGTCCTCGTCGTGGAGCACATCAAGAAGCGGAGCGTCATATTCGTCTATTATAATGACAACAGGTTTGCCTGTGTGCTCTTTTGTCGAGACAATCAGGCTCTTGAGTCTGTCTCCGGGAGTTTTGCTTTCTGGACTCTTTCCCCAAATGCTTTCATATTGGGAAAGCAAGACGTTGAATTTAGATTGTAAATCTTTGAGATCGCAATTCTTGAATGTTGACATGTCGAAGTGAAGGACTGGGTATTCCGTCCACTCCTTTTCCAAGCCCTCGATGGCAAGCCACTTGAACAGATCTTTCTCACCTGCAAAATAGGAATGAAGCGTACTGCTGAGAAGGGATTTTCCGAAGCGACGGGGACGGCTGAGAAATACATATTTGTACTTCTTGGTCATCCGATAGACGAGTGCTGTTTTGTCTACGTAAACGCATTGTCTTGCGATGAGGTCGCTGAAAGTCTGTATTCCCACAGGATAAATTCTTTCCACCATGGTCTTTGCTTTTTTTTCTTTGTGGCAAAGTTACGAAAAGTTTTTGAGTATAGAGCGAATAAAAAGAAAAAGGTTTTTACGAGAAATAGGGTGACAAGGTCGTTCGTGTGGTTTCAATACAACTTTTGGCGTATAAGAAAACCTGTCGGATACTAATAAAAACAGTCGGATACTACTAAGAAACCCCAACCAGCCTGAGGCTGATTGGGGTTGATATGATAGTCTTCTGTCTATTCGGTTGGGCTTTCGGCTATATGACTTGTCTTTCAGACTACTCCATAAGTTTTCTGACTACTTCATAAGTCTTCAGACTACTCCGTATGTCCATGAGCCTTTCTGACTACTCCATAAGTCTTTTGACAACCTATTCTTCCGTCGTTCTGCTGTCGGCCAGCACCCGCCATAGTTTTTCGTCGGGCAGGGGCGAGACGACATCGATCGGCTGTTTGCTCACAGGATGTACAAAGGTCACGCGGTGGCTTAGCAGGCTGATGCCTCCATCGGGGTTGGATCGCGGCGCGCCATACTTCAAGTCGCCCTTGATGGGGCAGCCGATATGAGCCAGCTGCGTGCGGATCTGATGGTGGCGTCCCGTGAGCAGGTGGATTTCGAGCAGCACGTAGCGGTCGCTACGCCCGATGACCTTGTAGCGCAGCATAGCCTTCTTGCTGCCCGCCACCTCGTGGTCGTAGGCATAGGTCTTGTTCTGTCGCTCGTTGCGCACCAGCCAGTTGGTCAGCAGTCCCTCCGCTTCGGCAGGCTCATGCTGGACGATGGCCCAGTAGGTCTTGTGGACCTCACCCTTGCGAAACAAATCGTTGAGGCGGCTCAGCGCCTTCGAGGTCTTGGCAAAGACGACCAGTCCGGCCACGGGGCGGTCCAGACGGTGGACCACACCGAGAAAGACGTTGCCCGGCTTCTGATACTTCTCCTTCAACCATTCCTTGACGGTATAGGAGAGCGGAAGGTCGCCCGTCTTGTCGCCCTGTACGATTTCGCCCACCTCCTTATAGACGACGATGACGTGGTTGTCCTCGTAGAGTGGCTGCATCGTGCCTTACATGTTCATGCCGCCATCGACCTGGATGACCTGGCCGCTGACATAGCTTGAGAGGTCGGAGGCGAGGAAGAGGCAGACGTTGGCGATATCCTCGGTCTGTCCGCCACGGCGAAGAGGAATCTTGGCCATCCAGCCCTTGCGGATCTCCTCGGAGAGCTGGGCCGTCATCGGAGTCTCGATGAAGCCCGGGGCGACACAGTTGGCGCGCACGCCCTTGGGGCCGAGCTCCTGGGCGATAGACTTGGCCAGACCGATCATGCCTGCCTTGGAGGCCGAGTAGTTGCATTGGCCAGCGTTGCCGTGGACACCCACCACGCTCGACATGTTGATGATGGATCCGCCACGCTGGCGAAGCATGATGGGAGCGCAAGCGTGGATGAAGTTGAAGGCCGACTTCAGGTTGACGTTGAGGACGGCATCCCATTGTGCCTCCGACATGCGGAGCATCAGGCCGTCCTTGGTGATTCCGGCATTGTTGACGAGGATGTCGATGCTGCCGAAGTCGGCGTGGATCTGCTTCACGACGGTCTCGGTCTCGGCAAAGTCGGCGGCATTGCCCGCATAGGCGCGGCAGGTGACGCCCAGGGCCTCGATCTCCTGGCGTGTGGCCTCAAGGCCGGCAGCCATGTCGTCGTTGAGGACAAGGTCGGTGAATGCGATGTTAGCGCCCTCGCTGGCGAACTTCATCGCCACGGCCTTGCCAATACCACGGGCTGCACCCGTAATCAATGCTGTTTTTCCTGTTAAAAGTCCCATAAATCTTTTATTTTGTTGTTGTTACTGTCCTTGTTTCAAAGTCGTCTTGCCCAATGCGCCATAGACCACCTTCGCCACCATCGGCCGCGAGGTCTCCTCGGTCAGCCCGTGGCCCAGTCGCCCGTAGATGAACGGCACCTCCAGGCCCTTGATGCAGTAGTGGGTGATGTCAGCGACCAGATAGACGTCGTCGATGTCAAACTCGCCGTCGGCCTTGGCTTCGGAATAGACCTTGCGGAAGAGTTCGATCTCGTCCTCGTCGAAGTTCTTGCGCACCTGCTCCACCTTCCAGATGTTGCGGAAGAACTCCGCGCGCAGGTTGCCGTTGCGGATGACGGTCTCCTTGATCATGCTCAGATGGGTGTAGATGAGCTCGATGATCTTGTCCTGGGGACTGATCTTCTTGTTGGCCACTTCGTCCAGCTTGTCCGACAATCGCTCCAGCTCCGACTCGATGACGGCGGAATAGACGTCGTCCTTGCTTTTGAAATAGGTATATAGCGTGCGGCGACCCTTGCCCGAAGCTTTGGCAATGTCGTTCATCGTAGTGTTGGCTATGCCGTTCTTGGCAAACAACTGCCGCGCTACGTCAACTAGTTTTTGTCTCGTTTTCGATATGGACATAATCAAATATACCTAAATACTAAAATAACAGGTTGCACAAGAACCCTTTTCGTGTGCAAAAGTACCAATATTATTTGACAGCACCAAAACTTTCCCCTACAAATTGCACACTTTAACACGCTGTGCATGATACGGGTAGGTCTTGGCCCGTCGGCTCCTTGCGGGCGAGGGAGGATAGGCGCGTGGGGCAAGAATTCTCCTCTTCGTGGTGGTCCGTGACGTCGCGAGGGAGAAATCCTTTGTGATATTTACCGCCTTAAATTTGCCGTTTTGAAGAAATAATTGTATTTTTGCACAAACTTTGAATATGGCAGAGGAAACAAAAAATTATTGCGCTATGTTTCAGCCCTTTAGCTTCCGACGCGATCAGGACGCGTTCGGAGGAAGGTGGCGTGTTGGCCCTATTCAATCACTCATTAGAAAACACTTTTAAGCTAAAAAAAATTATGTGTGGTATTGTAGGATACGTTGGAACGAAAAGACAGGCTTACCCCATACTGATCAAGGGGTTGAAGCGATTGGAATATCGTGGTTACGATAGTGCCGGAGTGGCCTTGATCAATCCCGACGGCGTGCTGAGCGTCGATAAGGAGAAGGGCAAGGTGGCCGATCTGGAGCGCTATTGCGCGGACAAGGACACACGAGGCACGATCGGTATCGCCCACACGCGTTGGGCCACCCATGGCGAGCCCTCGGCGCGCAACGCCCACCCCCACTACTCGCAGTCGCGCAACCTGGCCATCATCCACAACGGCATCATCGAAAACTATGCCGAGATCAAGGCGCGCCTGGAGGAGAAGGGCGTCCGTTTCCGTTCCGATACCGATACGGAGGTGCTCGTGCAGCTCATCGAGTACATCCAGGAGCGCAAGCAGATCGAACTGCTGCCTGCCGTCCAGCTGGCCCTCCACCAGGTCGTAGGCGCCTATGCCATCGCCCTGCTCGACAGTCGCCATCCCGACACCATCATCGCAGCGCGCAAGCAGAGCCCGCTGGTGGTGGGCATAGGCGAGGGGGAATTTTTCCTCGGGTCGGACGCCAGCCCCATCATCGAGTTTACCGACAAGGTCGTCTATCTCGAGGACGGCAACATCGCCGTGATGAAAGCCGGCGAGGAGTTGCAGATCGTCAATATATATAATATAATGAGAAACTGCTGCCCGAGGTCAAGACCGTCGATATCGACCTCGGACAGATCGAGAAAGGGGGCTTCCCCCACTTCATGCTCAAGGAAATCTTTGAGCAACCCGAATGTCTAGAGAACTGCATGCGCGGGCGCATCAACGTGGACCACAACCACGTGGCCCTCTCGGCCGTCATCGACTACCGCAAGGAGCTGCTCGCGGCCAAGCGCATCATCATCGTGGCCTGTGGCACGAGCTGGCACGCCGGCCTTATCGGCAAGCAGCTCATCGAGTCGTTCTGTCGTGTGCCCGTCGATGTGGAGTACGCCTCGGAGTTTCGCTACCGCAACCCCGTGGTAGGACCAGGCGACGTGGTCATCGCCATCTCGCAGAGTGGCGAGACGGCCGACACGCTGGCAGCCGTGGAACTGGCCCGCGAGCGTGGCGCCTTCATCTATGGCGTTTGCAATGCCGTGGGAGCCAGCATCCCCCGCGCCACCCATACGGGATCCTACATCCACGTGGGCCCCGAGATTGGCGTGGCCTCGACCAAGGCCTTCACGGGCCAGGTCACGGTGCTCACCCTCTTCGCCCTCGCTCTCGGTGCCGCCAAGGGCACGGTGGCGCGCGAGGAGTATGTGCGCACCATCGAGGAACTGGCCAACATCCCAGACGAGATCCGCGAGGTGCTGAAGCTCAGCGACCAGCTGGCCGAACTCGCCCGTACCTTCACCTATGCACACAACTTCCTCTACCTCGGCCGTGGATACAACTATCCCGTCGCGCTGGAGGGAGCTCTGAAGCTGAAGGAGATCTCCTACATCCATGCCGAGGGCTATTCGGCAGCCGAGATGAAGCACGGCCCCATCGCGCTCATCGACTCCGACATGCCCGTCGTGGTCGTGGCTACCCACGACGCGATGTACGAGAAGGTGCGCTCCAACGTCCAGGAGATCAAGGCACGCGAGGGACGCGTCATCGCCTTTGTCTCGAAGGGCGAGCAGGACATCACCCGGATGGCCGACGCGACGATCGAGCTGCCCGACACGCTGGAGTGTCTGGAGCCGCTCATGGCCACCGTTCCCCTGCAGTTGCTGGCCTACTACATCGCTGTCTGCAAAGGCAAGGATGTGGACCAGCCGCGCAACCTGGCCAAGAGCGTGACGGTGGAATAACAAAAAAGCAATAATGTCTAAATAAGCCCGTCGCCGACGTGGCGGGCGTGAACAAGATATATGGAGAATAACATACACGAGGATTGTGGCGTGGCCATGATTCGCTTGCTGAAACCGCTGGAGTACTACCAGCAGAAGTATGGTACATGGATGTACGGCCTCAACAAGCTCTATCTGATGATGGAGAAGCAGCACAACCGTGGCCAGGAGGGCGCCGGCATGGCGGCCGTGAAGCTCCAGTCGGAGCCGGGTAATGAGTATATGTTCCGCGAGCGGGCGGAGGGCAAGAACGCCGTGACCGATATCTTCGGTATCGTGCACGAGAAGCTGAGCCACTACACGCCCGAGCAGCTTTCCGACGCCACTTTCGCGAGCGACCATCTGCCCTTTGCGGGCAACCTGTACATGGGCCACCTGCGCTATTCTACCACGGGCAAGAGCGGCCTTACCTATGTGCACCCGTTCCTGCGCCGCAACAACTGGAAGGCCAAGAACCTCTGCATGTGTGGCAACTTCAACATGACCAACATCGAGGAGATCTTCCAGAAGCTCACCCGCCAGGGCCAGTGTCCGCGCATCTATAGCGACACCTATATCCTGCTGGAGCTGATGGGCCATCGCCTCGACCGCGAGGTGGAGCGCAACTTCGTCATTGCCCGCGACAACGGACTGAAGGACCAGGACATCACGCGCTACATCGAGGACCATGTCGAGATGGCCAATGTGCTCAAGACGACCATGACCGACTTCGACGGAGGCTATGTCGTCTGTGGCATCACCGGCAGCGGCGACTTCTTCTCCATGCGCGACCCCTGGGGCATCCGTCCGGGCTTCTACTACAAGAACGACGAGATCGTCGTCGTCGCCTCGGAGCGCCCTGTGCTGCAGACCACCTTCGACCTCGAGTGTGAGGACATCCAGGAGTTGCAGCCCGGCGAGGCCATCATCGTCAATAAGGCCGGAGAGTGCTCCATGCACCAGATCGTGCCGCAGCGTGGCGACGCCGCCTGCTCCTTCGAGCGCATCTACTTCTCCCGCGGATGCGACCGCGATATCTACAACGAGCGCAAGAAGCTCGGAGAGCAGCTCACGGATCCCGTCCTCAAGGCGGTCGATTACGATATCAACCACACCGTGCTCTCCTTCATCCCCAACACCGCCGAGGTGGCTTTCTACGGCCTCGTGCAGGGTTGCGAGCGCTGGCTCACGGAGCGCAAGATAGAGCAGGTGCGCCAGTTGGAGAGCGTCGAGGAGGTGGACGACGAGGCCCTCATCAGTGTCCTGCGCCAGCATGTGCGCTCTGAGAAGGTGGCCTGGAAGGACATCAAGCTGCGCACCTTCATCACCGAGGGCAACTCGCGCAACGACCTCGCAAGCCACGTCTATGACATCACCTACGAGAGCATCGAGGGTGGGGTGGACAACCTGGTCATCATCGACGACTCCATCGTTCGCGGCACGACACTCAAGGAGAGCATCCTCCGCATCCTCGACCGCCTCCATCCGAAGAAGATCGTCGTGGTGTCGAGTGCGCCGCAGATCCGCTATCCCGACTACTACGGCATCGACATGGCCCACCTGGAGGAGTTTTGCGTCTTCCGTGCCACGGTGGCGCTGATCCAGGAGCGGGGCATGGAGGACGTGCTCGGCGAGGTCTATAGCAACTGTCTCAAGGCCCTGCGCAAGCCGAAGGGCGCCATCGAGGAAAACCCCGTCAAGGGCGTCTATAAGCCGTTCACGGTGGAGGAGATCAACCGCAAGATCGTCGAGATGCTGCGTCCGCAGGGCATGACGACGCCTGTGGAACTGGTCTTCCAGAGCATCGAGGGACTCCATGAGGCCATCCCCTACAACCATGGCGACTGGTACTTCACGGGCGACTATCCCACCGACGGTGGCATGCGCCAGGTCTGCAGGGCCTATATCAATTTTTATAAGAACATAATTCAAAACTCTTAATAATGCGCAAAGTAACCTTACAGCTCAGCGACGGTACTGAGTTTCATGGTAAGAGCTTCGGCTACGAGCAGCCCGTGGCCGGCGAGGTAGTGTTCAACACTGCCATGATGGGCTACCCTGAGAGCCTTACCGACCCGTCCTATGCGGGTCAGCTTCTCACGATGACTTTTCCGTTGGTGGGCAACTATGGCGTGCCGCCATTCACATTTGACAAGCAGACGGGTCTTCCCGACTTCATGGAGAGCGACCGTATCTACGCCTCCGCATTGATCGTATCCGATTATAGCGAGCAGCATTCCCATTGGAATGCCGTCGAGAGCCTCGGCGAGTGGCTCCAGCGCGAGAAGGTGCCTGGCATCACGGGCATTGACACGCGCGAACTGACGAAGGTGCTGCGCGAGCATGGCGTGATGATGGGCAAGATCCTCTTCGACGATGAGCCCAACAACGTGCCGGAGGCCGACTATGAGGGCGTCAACTTCGTGGACCGCGTCTCCGTCAAGGAGATCGTCCGCTACAACGAGGGTGCGGGCCGCAAGGTCGTGCTGGTCGATTGTGGCGTCAAGGCCAACATCATCCGCGAGCTGATCCAGCGTGGCGTGGAGGTGGTCCGCGTGCCCTGGAACTACGACTATACCGACATGGAGTTTGACGGTCTCTTCCTGGCCAATGGTCCTGGCGATCCCGACATGTGCTCCGAGGCCGTGGAGATCATCCGCAAGCAGATGAGCCGCAGCCGCAAGCCCATCTGTGGTATCTGTATGGGCAACCAGTTGCTCTCCAAGGCTGCTGGCGCCACGATCTATAAGTTGAAGTACGGCCACCGCGGCCACAACCAGCCGGTGCGCATGGTGGGCACGCAGAAGTGCTTCATCACCTCGCAGAACCACGGCTACGCCGTCGATGCGCGCACGCTGGACAAGGACTGGGAGGAGCTCTTCGTCAATATGAACGATGCCTCCAACGAGGGTATCCGCCACAAGGAGAACCCCTGGTTTAGCTCGCAGTTCCATCCCGAGGCTTGCTCGGGCCCGGTCGATACGGAGTTTATGTTCGATAAGTTTGTTGAAACATTGAAGCAGTCATGATAGAACAACATATAAAGAAGGTATTGATTCTCGGTTCCGGCGCGTTGAAGATTGGTGAGGCCGGCGAGTTTGACTACTCCGGCAGCCAGGCCCTCAAGGCCCTGCGCGAGGAAAGTATCGAGACGGTGCTCATCAACCCCAATATTGCCACGGTGCAGACCTCCGAGGGTGTGGCCGACCAGATCTACTTCCTCCCCGTGCAGCCCTATTTCGTCGAGCGCGTTATCGAGAAGGAGCGTCCCGACGGCATCCTCTTGTCCTTTGGTGGACAGACCGCACTCAACTGTGGTGTGGAACTGGAGAAGAGCGGCGTGCTGAAGAAGTATGGCGTGAGCGTCCTGGGTACGCCCGTGGAGGCCATCATGAACACGGAGGACCGCGAGCTCTTCGTCGAGCAGCTTGACCAGATCGACGTCAAGACCATCAAGAGCGAGGCTTGCGAGGACATGGAGCAGGCCCGCAAGGCTGCTGAGCAACTCGGCTACCCCGTCATCATCCGTGCAGCCTATGCGCTGGGCGGACTGGGTAGTGGCTTCGCAGACAACGAGGAGGAGCTGACCCGCCTCTGCGAGAAGGCCTTCTCTTTCTCTCCCCAGGTGCTGGTGGAGAAGAGCCTCAAGGGCTGGAAGGAGATAGAGTACGAGGTGGTGCGCGACCGCTACGACAACTGCATCACGGTCTGCAACATGGAGAACTTCGACCCGCTGGGCATCCATACGGGTGAGAGTATCGTCATCGCTCCGTCGCAGACTCTGACCAACAGCGAATATCACAAGCTGCGTGCGCTCTCCATCAAGATCGTGCGCCATATCGGCATCGTCGGCGAGTGCAACGTGCAGTACGCCTTCGACCCGCAGAGCGAGGACTATCGTGTCATCGAGGTCAACGCGCGCCTCTCCCGTTCTTCGGCCCTGGCTTCCAAGGCCACGGGCTATCCCCTGGCTTTCGTGGCCGCCAAGCTTGGCCTGGGCTACGGACTCTTCGAACTGAAGAATTCCGTCACCAAGACCACCTCGGCCTTCTTTGAGCCGGCCCTCGACTATGTGGTCTGCAAGATTCCGCGCTGGGATCTGAGCAAGTTCCGCGGTGTGGACAAGGAGCTGGGCAGCTCCATGAAGTCGGTCGGAGAGGTGATGGCCATCGGTAGCAACTTCGAGGAGGCTATCCAGAAGGGTCTGCGCATGATTGGACAGGGAATGCACGGCTATGTGGAGAACAAGGAGCTGGAGATCGACGATATCGACGCGGCGCTGCGTGAGCCGACGGACAAGCGTGTCTTCGTCATTTCCAAGGCCATGCACAAGGGCTACACCGTCGATCAGATCCACGATCTGACGAAGATCGACCGCTGGTTCCTCTACAAGCTGCGCCATATCATCGACATCGACGAGGAGCTGAAGCGCCACAACGTCAACACGCTGGGCAAGGACTTGCTCCGCGAGGCAAAGGTCTATGGTTTCAGCGACTTCCAGATAGCACGCGCCATCGGACTGGAGGATGAGTGCAAGAACATGCACCAGGCCAACCTTGTGGTGCGCAAGTTGCGCAAGAGCTACGGCATCCTGCCGGTGGTGAAGCAGATTGACACCCTGGCCGCGGAGTATCCGGCTCAGACCAACTATCTTTACGTCACCTACGCCGGCACGAAGTCGGACGTGGACTTCCAGAACGACCGCAACTCCGTCGTCGTGCTCGGATCGGGCGCCTACCGTATCGGTAGTTCCGTGGAGTTTGACTGGTGTGGCGTCCAGGCCCTGCAGACCATCCGTCGCCAGGGCTACCGCTCCATCATGGTCAACTACAACCCCGAGACCGTCTCCACCGACTACGATATGTGCGACCGTCTCTACTTCGATGAGCTCACCTTCGAGCGCGTGATGGATATCTTCGACCTGGAGCGTCCCCACGGCACGATCGTCTCTACGGGTGGTCAGATCCCCAACAACCTTGCTATGCACCTCGATGCGATGAACGTGCCCATCCTGGGTACGGCGGCCAAGGACATCGACAATGCCGAGGACCGTGCCAAGTTCTCGCAGATGCTCACCGAGCGCGGTATCAACCAGCCCGAGTGGAGCGCGCTGACGAGCATGGAGGACATTGATGATTTTGTGGCCCGTGTCGGCTTCCCGCTCCTCGTGCGTCCGAGCTACGTCCTTTCGGGCGCTGCCATGAATGTCTGCTCCAACTACGATGAGCTCAAGCGCTTCCTCCAGTTGGCTGCCAACGTCAGCGAGGACCATCCCGTCGTGGTGTCGAAGTTTATCGAGCACGCCAAGGAGATCGAGATGGACGCCGTGGCCCGCGACGGCGAGATCATGGCCTACGCCATCTCCGAGCACATCGAGTTTGCCGGTGTCCACTCTGGCGACGCCACGATTCAGTTCCCGCCGCAGAAACTCTACGTCGAGACCATGCGCCGCATCAAGCGCATCAGCCGTCAGATCGCCGAGTCGCTCCATATCAACGGTCCGTTCAACATCCAGTTTATGGCCCGCGAGAACGACATCTACGTCATCGAGTGCAACCTCCGTGCCTCTCGTTCCTTCCCGTTTGTCTCGAAGGTCCTGAAGCTCAACCTCATCGACTTGGCCACGAAGATCATGCTCGGCGTGCCCGTGGAGAAACCGAAGAAGAACCTCTTCGACCTCGACTATGTCGGTATCAAGGCCAGCCAGTTCTCCTTCAACCGCTTGCAGAAGGCCGACCCGGTCCTCGGTGTCGATATGAGCTCTACGGGCGAGGTGGGCTGTCTGGGCGACGACACCAATACGGCCCTGCTCAAGAGTATGCTCGCCGTTGGCCACCGCATCCCCGAGAAGAACATCCTGCTCTCCACGGGTGCCGCGAAGCAGAAGGCCGAGATGCTCGACGCTGCCAAGTTGCTCCAGCAGCACGGCTACAAGCTCTATGCCACGGGCGGCACGTCGCGCTATCTGACCGAGAACGGTGTGGAGAACACGCTCGTCTATTGGCCTTCGGATGCCGACAAGAAGCCGCAGGCCCTCGACATGCTCCACGAGAAGCAGATCGACATGGTGGTCAACATTCCGAAGGATCTCACCGTCCACGAGCTCTCCAACGGCTACAAGATCCGCCGTGCGGCCATCGACCTCAACATCCCGCTTATCACCAACAGCCGTCTGGCCTCCGCCTTCATCCGCGCTTTCTGCACGGTGAAGCCCGAGGACATCGACATCAAGCCGTGGGGTGCCTATTAAGCCAGGGATAGACCTATTTCTCAGAACCATATTGTGCTTCGTCCGTTTGATGCTATGTTGTCAGACGGGCGAAGCCTGTTTCTCCTCGCGAGGCTGCTGCGCTTCTGAGGGATCAAGTCTTACCTCATCCCAACATTTTCACCCATCCCAAGATTTTCACCCATCTCAACATTTTTAACTCATCTCGGCAATTTCACCCCATCCTAATGTTTTCACCCCATCAAACCCCAGTTTTTACGATGCGACAACTCCTCTACACATTCTTTCTCATGGCCACGGCCGCTCTCTTCTCCTGTGGCAACAATACCCTCCACGGCGAGCATTACGACACGACGCTGGTCGATACGATGCTGGCGAAGGTGCCAGGCGGATCGGACGATAGCGACGCCACGCCGCTGCAATGGACCTACAATGCCGACTCCACGCTGGCCACGCTCACGAGCCGTGCCAACCACAAGTCGCAGATCACGGCCCAAAACAAGATGACCATCCAGGTGAGGCTGCGCAAGGGCATTGGCACGCAGACCTTCCTCGTGCTTCGCGACGGCGAGCGCTTCGCCGTGGGCAATAGCGATACGGCCAACATCGTCAACGTCTATAGCGAGGGCAAGATGGTGGGCAAATACCGCCACCAGCCCGGACCCAACAATGCGCCCGACACAGCCTTCATCTACGACAAGGCTTTCCTCTTCAACCTGCGCGCCTCCTCCACCATCAAACTTGAGTTCGAGACCTTCACCAGCGGCCGCATGACCTACGACTTCAAGTGTGAGAAGCCCTTGGAGTGGACGAAGCAATAGCGCAGGAGCGAAGGAATAGGGTAGGGGCGAAGGAAAAATGAAGGAGTCCGTCGGCGTGATATGAAAAAAAACACGCTGGGGACGGACATTTTTTCTCATATATTTTGCAAGTTCATGGGAAAGTCGTAACTTTGCACGCGTATAGAATCAATCTAACGAAGAGGCGTGCCGGAGGTTGGCCTCATGCTCCTCAGGGAGCTCCGAGATCGGCCTTCAGAGAACCTAAGTACTAACTATCGTGAGAGTAACCTTTTAATGAAAATGGGACAATCATCGGCGGAGAAAGCACGCAAGGCCATCAATGTGGCCGAAATATGGAGCAAAGTAAGTCATTTGCTGAGCACCAAAAAGTTTTGGATGGAACTGCTCGTCATGACGGTGGGCATGTTTGTGGCCTCCTCGGCCGTCCACTTCTTCCAGGTTCCCAGCAAACTGGTCATCGGGTCGTTCTCAGGACTGGCCCTGGTGGTCTATCAGTTGTTTCCTATCGTTTCTGTAGGTACCTACCTGCTGCTGATCAACATCGTGTTGCTCATCCTGTCCTTCATCCTGTTGGGCAATGAGTTTGGGGCCAAGACCGTTTACACCTCGCTCATCGTAGGTCCGATGGTCGATTTCCTGCAATGGCTTTTCCCCATGAAGCAGTCGCTCTTTGCCGTCACCATCGCCGGCACGGGCCAGGTGATGCTCGATCCGTGGTTTGACCTGCTCTGCTTCGTGCTCGTGCTGGGTCTCTCCCAGAGCATCCTGTTCAGCATCAACGCCTCGACGGGAGGCCTCGATATCGTGGCGAAGATCGTCAATAAGTACTGCCATCTCAACCTCGGCTCCTCGGTCATGGTCTGTGGCTGCGTCATCTGCTCCATGGCCATTCTCGTCAACGACATCACAATGGTGCTCGTGGGTCTGATCGGCACATGGCTCAACGGCCTGGTCATCAACTACTTCATGGAGAGAATCAATCAGAAGACGCGCGTCTTCATCATCTCCGACGACCACGAGAAGATCCAGCAGTATGTCATCAACACCATGCGCCGCGGCCTCACGCTCCATCCCGTCTATGGCGGCTACAGCAACCAGCGGCAGATACAGATCGAGGTGGTGCTCACCCCCGACGAGTTCTCCGACTTGGTCGATTTCATGCACAAGGAGAAGATACGATCCTTCATGACCTCCGATACGGTCAGCCAGGTGCATGGTATATGGAACAAGCGCCACCTGCTCGACTTCTCGGGCGAATGAGGCTCCCGCTCTCGGCAGTAGATGTGCTCAATGGACTCGGTTGGGTAGGTCTATGGACACAGCCAGCGTGTCAATGAACACAGCCAGAGCGTCAATGGACACAGTAGGCGAGTCAATGGACACAGTAGGCGAGTCAATGGACGCAATGGGGGCGGTGATGAATGGAAACGTGAATCAAGAAAAGAAAAAGATAAGCCTTGGGTGCGGGCAAGCGCAGCGGTTCGGAGAAGTCCGTCCTGCCAGCATAGGCACCCGTTTCAAGACCCGTGAGGGCAAAAGAAGATGTGTATCTATTGTTTAGTTCTATTAGTGTTTTGTGTATCTATTGTGTAATTGTTGGCTCATCAGGTTGACGTAATATTTGGGTATTAAGAGATAAATCAGGTAATAAGAAGAAAGGGCAGACAGGTTGAGAAGACCTGCTGCCCTTTTGGTTTTGATTGTCGGGAGCGTCTTGCGCCTTGGTGGCTCACGCTTCCTTTGGCTTCCTGCGCCTTGATTGCTTTGCCAATCTTGGCTCGCCTTTATTCCACCGTGATCTCGCCCGCGAGGCTCTGCTGCATGAGGCGGCGTATGTCTGCGGGATCCTTGTAGCGCGCCTGCAGAAACATCAGTTTGGTCAGGGCAGCCTCGACGGTGGAGTCGTAGCCGCTGATCACTCCTGCGTCCTTGAGATGGAATCCCGCGTCGTAGCGGCTCATCTCGACCTGTCCGCTCACACACTGGCTGATGTTGACCACCGTGATACCGCGGTCGTAAGCCTCTCGCAGCAGTCTTGTGAGCCACGGATACTGCGGCGCGTTGCCCGATCCGTAGGTGCGCATGATGATGCTCTTCAGTTCCGGTGCATCCATCATGTGGCGCACGATGTTCTCCTGTACGCCCGGGAAGAGCGAGAAGACATAGACGTCGCTGTTCATCTCGCGGTGGAAGCGTGTCGGCTTCGTGTAGTCGGGCTGCAGGATGTAGGGATCGTGGAAGGAGAAGTTGATGCCCGCGTCGCAGAGGTGGGGATAGTTGAAGGAGTGGAAGGCGTTGAACTCCTCCGCGCTCTGCTTCGTGGCTCGGTTGCCTCGGATCACATGGCCGTCGAAGTAGATGCAGACCTCGGGTATCTTTGGTCTGCCGTCCGCGCCGTAGGTCGAGGCCAGTTCGAGGCTCGACATGAGATTCTCCTTGCCGTCGGTGCGCAGTTGTCCGATGGGCAGCTGCGATCCCGTGAGCACGACCGGCTTCTGCAGGTTTTCGAAGAGGAAGGAGAGGGCCGAGGCCGTATAGGCCATCGTGTCCGTGCCGTGGAGTATCACGAAGCCGTCATACTGTTCGTAGTGCTTCGCTATCACGTCCACCATGCGCACCCAGTACTCCGGCGACATGTCGGAAGAGTCGAGTGGCGGGTCAAACTGCACGGTGTCCACCTTCGCTGGCAGCTGGTCGTATTCGGGTATCTTCTCCAGCAGGTGCGAGAAGTTGAGCGGCTCCAGCGCCCCCGTCTTCGGGTTTTTGTCCATGCCGATGGTGCCACCGGTATAGACCAGCAGCACCTTTTTGGTTCTCTTTGTTTCAGTCTCCATGATGCGTCAGAAGGTATTGTCGTTGATACATTGGTTGTTCTGTATTTCTATATTCCCGTGTCGGGCAGATGGAAGCGGTAGTGCTTGTTGAACACCTCTTTCACCTGGTTGATCTCCAGAAACGTTGTCCCGTTGCCTTTGCCCAGTGATCCCGACAGGTAGGCGATCTTGTCCTCCTCGCCGATGAATCCCTTCTGTCTCAGCATACGCAGGGCGGCGGTGAACATATACTGTGCCGTGACGTGCTGCTGCTGGTGGATGGCGATGATGCCGTAGCTGAGGTTGAGCCAGCGCTGCAGTTTCTCCTTGTAGCAGATGGCCAGTACGGGGTTGGGTCCGCGGAAGGAAGCCAGCGTGCGCGCCGTCTCTCCCGTCCCGCTGTCCGTGATGATGCCTTTGACGCCGAGATACTCCGTGGCCTCGATGGCGCTCTTGGAGAGAAACTCTCGCTGGTTGATGTCTGCCAAAGGCACCTTCAGGTAGCCCTCGCGGTGGGCGTCCTGCTCCGCCTGTTCCGCCACGCGTGCCATGGTCTGCACGGCTTCCAGCGGATATTTGCCGTTGGCCGTCTCGCCGCTGAGCATCAGGGCGTCGGTATGCGAGAAGACGGCGTTGGCGATGTCCGTCACTTCGGCGCGGGTGGGGCGCGGGTTGTTGATCATCGTGTGGAGCATCTGTGTCGCCACGATGACGGGCTTGTGCTTGCGGATACACTTTTCGATGATGCGGCGCTGTATGCCCGGTATCTGCTCGATGGGCACCTCTATGCCCAGGTCGCCGCGGGCTATCATGATGCCGTAGGAGGCGTCGATGATCTCGTCGATGTTGTCCACGCCCTCCTGGTTCTCTATCTTCGAGATGATCTTGATGTCGGAGTGGTAGGCGTCGAGGATGCGCTGCACGGCGTGCACGTCCTTAGCCGATCTCACGAAGGAGTGGGCTATGAAGTCGATGTCCTGGTCTATGGCCAGTCGTATCATGCGCTTGTCGCGGTCGGAGAGAGCCGGCAGGTCGATGTGCTCTCCCGGCACGTTCACGCTCTTGTGCGCGCCCAGCGTGCCGTCGTTGAGCACCCGTGCCGTCAGCGTGTCGCCCTCTTTGCCGACCACCTTCATGGCCAGCGCTCCGTCGTCGAAGAGCACGTCGTCGCCCACCTTCACGTCGTTGACAAAGCTGGTGCACGAGACGCACACGTGGTCGTGGGTCGTCTCCGTGTCGGGATGGCCGCTGATGGCCACCTGTTCGTCCGTCTTGTATGCTATGGGCTCTTTGACGCCCGTCGTTCTCACCTCGGGCCCCTTGGTGTCTATCAGCAGGGCGAGATGTGGCGTGACGGCCCTTGTGTTGCGGATGATCTTGCGGATGCCCTCCGGTGTGGCGTGGGCCGTGTTCATTCTCACGACGTTCATGCCGGCGAAGAACAAATGGCGAAGGAAGTCCTGCTCACAGTGCTGGTCGCTGATGGTGCATACTATTTTTGTCTGTTTCATGCTCTATCCTTTGTTATGTTACTGCAAAGGTACAAAAAAAATGCGTAATAGCCGCCCTTTTCCCTTTGTTTTTACCGATTAATTCACCAATGTTTTCCTTCTTTCTCTACTCTTTGTCTCCCGCCTTGAGTTTGATGATGTCACACCACCTTGTGGTGGGATTGGGGCTCTTGTATTCGTGCTTGATGGCGTCGGCGAAGACGCCTGCTTTTCCCTCTCCTCCCTGGCGGGTGTACTGCTGCGCCCCCAGCACGATCGTCTCCGATCCGTAGGTTCGGTTGATGCGGTCGAGGGCCTCGTCCAGGGCCCTTGCCTTGCCGTATTGGTCTGCCGTCACGTCGAAGAGGTCCTGCTGCACCGGGCTCTCGGGCGAGACGCCCATGACGATCACGCCTGCCTTTTTGTATTGGTAGCCCGGCCGGAAGATCCTCCTCAGCACGCCTTTGGCCGTCTGCACCAGCGTGGCGGTGGAGTGGGTGGGCGTGAGGATCCTCGTCTCCTCGAAGTTCCAATACTGGCGGAGGTCTTCCCTGAAGCGATTGGTATGGAGAAACACCCCCACCACCGAGGCCACGCTGTGCTGCGCCCTCAGTTTCTCCGCACACCGTGCCGCATAGTTGGCCACGTGTGTGCTCAGCGTGTCGAGGTCCGCCACCATCCCGTCGAAGCTCCTGCTCGTGCAGATGCTCTTCTTCTTCGCATACTCCTCGTTCGGCACGCAGTCCTTGCCGTTGAGCTCCGCCCACGTGCGGTAGATCACGATGTTGTTGAAATGAGCCCTCACGAAGTCGTCGTGCAGCCTGGCGAAGTCGAGGGCCGTCCTCACCCCATAGGCCGCCAGTTTGGCCGCGTAGCGCCTGCCCACGCCCCACACCTCCTCCACCGGGTAGAGGCCCAGCGCCTTCTCGCGCTTCTCCTCGCTGTCTATCAGGCAGCAGTGGTGATAGCCTGGGTATTTCTTTGCAAAGTGGCTTGCCACCTTCGCCAGCGTCTTGTTGGGTCCTACGCCCACGCTCACCGGCATTCCCACCCAGCGTCTGATCTTCCTGTGCAGCTGCTCGCCCCAGGCCTTCAGGTCCACTCCCTCCAGGTCTTGGAAATAGACGAAGCACTCGTCGATGGAGTAGCGGAAGTAGGCCGGAGCCTCCTGCTTGATGATGGAGACCACGCGGGCCGTCATCTCGCCATAGAGCTCATAGTTGGAGGAGAAGACCGCTATCTGGTCCTTCGGAAACTGCTGCCTGAGTTGGAAAAGGGGTGTTCCCGCCTTCACTCCCAGCGCCTTGGCCTCGTTGCTCCTGGCCACCACGCAGCCGTCGTTGTTGGACAATACGACCACGGGTTTTCCCTCCAGGTCTGGACGGAAAACCCGCTCACACGAGACGTAGCAGTTGTCGCAGTCGATGATGCCGTACATGTCGTCGATTCTTTTTCTCTCCTTTTTTCTCCTCTTTTTCTCGCTGGGCTTCTTTTTCCCTTGTTGGGCTTTCTCTTTCCCCCGGGGCTTCTCTTTCCCCCACGGGCCTACGCCTTTTCGAAGGTCCTGATCAGGTGGACCACCACGCCCCACACCTCAAAGTGGTCCTCCTCTCTGATCTTGAAGACGGGGTAGGCGTTGTTGGCTGGGCGCAGTTCGATATATCCCTCGCGCCTGTGGGTGAGGTCGAGATATTTCATCGTAAACTCCCCGTTCCAGAAGGCGACGACGATCGATCCATTGTGTGGCTCCACGGCCCGGTCTATGATCACGCGGTCGCCGTCGAAGATGCCCGCGTCCTTCATCGAGTCGCCCTCCACGTCGCCATAGAACGACGCCTCGGGGTGGCGGATGTAGTCCTTGTTGAAGTCCAGCGTGTCGTGGCGATAGTCGTCCGCCGGCGACGGAAATCCCGCCATGACGGCCGCGTGCTCCAGTTCGAGCTGCGTGTCGAACAATCCCTTTCTGATCTTGATGTTGCTCATGCTTTCTGTGTTGAGGCGGGCGCGCTGGGCGCCCGCCCTTCGTTCTATTCCACAGCCTTGGCAGCCATGGCCTTGGCCTTCGCCGTGGCCTTGTCGAGCGCTGCCTGCGCCTTTCTTCGGGCCGTCTCGCTCTTGGCCTGCGCCACCTTGTCGTAGAGCTCCCAGAGCCTCAGTTTGGCCGTGGCTTCCTTGTAGGCCTTGGTGAAGGCGTTGGCCGTGGCCTCCGTGGCCGCTTCCTCCTCGGCCGAGGCGTAGGCGTGTCTGTAGCCCTTCTGTCGGTTCCACAGGCCGCGCGTGAAGTCGGGCACCGCCACCGGTGCGCAGTCGTTGTCCAGCGACAGGGCGCTGAGCTCCGCTATCGAGCACCACTCCGCCAGGTCGTACACGTCCATGTCGAGCGGCAGTCCGTTCTGCAGACAATAGACCAGGCGCGCCGTCATGACAAAGTCCATGCCGCCGTGGCCTCCCACCTCCTTGGCCAGTTTGCCAAACTTCTTCAGGATCGGATGGTCATACTTCTCCTCCAGCGCCTTGCGCTCCGCCTCGGGCATGAAGCTGTGTGTGCTGAGGTTGTCCACCTTCGGCTGCACGCCGCTTGCCGAGAGCTGCTTGCTGTCGAGGGCGTATCCCTCGATGGGATACTTGTTGGCAAAGCCCCGCGTGCCTGTGAGCTGGTAGAGACGGTTGTAGGGCTGCGGATTCATCACGTCGTGCTGCAGCTCTATCACCTTTTGGTTCTCCGTGCGTATGAGCGTCGTGGTGTGGTCTCCGTTGCGGAAGTTGTCACAGGGCTTGCCCGTCTTGGCCTCGACGAGTTCCTTGCCGTGCACGCTCTTCGTGTCCATGGAGACGAGCGTCACCATGCGGTCGCCGCGGTGTATGTCGAGGGCCTGCGCCACTGGTCCGAGTCCGTGCGTGGCATAGAGGTCGCCACGGTTGTCGCGGTTGTATTTCAGTCGCCATCCCAGTTGGTCGGGATCCGATCCGTCGGGGTTCTTCCAGTAGTAGTCCCAGAAGTCGTCGAGGTTGTGGATGTATGCGCCCTGTGCGCGCAGTATCTCTCCGAATACGCCGTGCTGCGCCATGTTGAGCGTGCGCATCTCAAACCAGTCGTAGCAGCAGTTTTCCAGGATCATGCAGTTGAGCTGCTTCTGCTCGGCGAGGTTCACCAGCTGCCAGCACTCTTCCAGGTTCATGGCCGATGGCACCTCGTCGGCCACGTTCTTGCCGTGCTCCAGCGCACATCGTGCCACGACGGCGTGATGCTCCCAGTCTGTGGCGATATAGACGAGGTCAATGTCGTCGCGGCTGCAGAGCGCCTCGTAGCCCTTGACGCCCGAATAGATGGCTGCGGGCGCCAGTCCGTGCTTGCGCAGGGTCTCGTTGAGCTTGGCTGCGCGCGGCTCCTCAAAGTCGCAGAGCGCCACGATCTCCACGCCGGGGAGCAGGGCGAAGTCGGCCACGGCGTCGGGACCGCGCATTCCCAGTCCCACAAAACCGACGCGCACCGTCTTCATCTTCGGCAGCGTCAGCCCGATCACGTCCTTCTGTCCTGCGGGGCGCTCGGGGCTGTCTATCATGATTTTTCCTTTGTTCCAGTGCCATTGCGTGGAGGGCGAATGCGACTGGGCGCTTGCCGGCAGGGTCCCTGCAGAGAGGATGGCGGCAAGACACATGCCGAGTAATGCTGATTTCTTCATAGCCTCTTGTCTGTTTTGGTAAATGATGGTACAAAAGTACTCATTTTTTTTGGTTCTTCGGCGAGGATACGCTGATATTCTCTTTTTTACTTTGGTATACTCCTTATTATATATAGGTGTTGTCTTGATTTTGGATTCTGTTTGTCGCAAAAATGCTGGGGGCTTGCGACCGTAGCAAGTATGAATGTGTTAAATAACTGTTAAATCTTTCATTATTTCGTTCCGTAATTTGGTGGTTTCGACCAAAAGCCGTACCTTTGCACCCGCAATTGAGATTTGAATCACACCGATTCGATTGCTTATGGTTACATCGCGGAGTGGAGCAGTTGGTAGCTCGCCAGGCTCATAACCTGGAGGTCGCATGTTCGAGTCCTGCCTCCGCAACTCATACCGACATAGCAAGTTGTAAAACAACGAGTTATGTCGTTTTTTTTGTTTTATACTGCGACCAATCTGCGCTAAAGATAGATACTCGTGTGAGAACGGATGATTTCGCTGTACTGATAACCGAACGATCTACACCTTAGACCGAGGGTTGAGTCGATTACAGAAGACAACGTGGAGTCAAATTGCTCCATGATTGAAAAAATTCCTCCAAAAGGAGTGAGTTCCTCAGATTTAATTTGTATCTTTGTCATGTCTATCGTTGGATTCTCTTGTTTGTTTTTGCGACACTAAGATAACTGAATTCTTCGACATGGCAAAATCCTGGGCATTTTTTTTGTTGCTCAGGTACTTAAAAGGTTTAATTTACAATAGTGTTGCGGAATTAAGGATACTATAATTGTACATGCAAAATTTCGCTAAAATTATTAATATAACAAATATGACGGAAAATACAATTGAATTGAAATCGGTTTGCAATCTTCTTGGGCTGAAGTTCTTCATTCCAAGTTATCAGCGTGGCTACCGATGGAATGACCAACAGGTGGAAGATCTACTGAATGACATCAACGACTTTAGACCAGAAAGTGTCAATGACTCTGATGAGGGAACTTGGTACTGTCTACAGCCGTTGGTGGTTAAGAAGGTGAAAAGATCGGATTTACATTGTGACGAAGCGAATGAGGAAGGAAATTGGTATGAAGTGATTGACGGACAGCAACGATTAACCACGATTTATCTAATCATTCATTATTTCAATGAGATGTGGAATGGAAAGCGTAAGACTACATTACCAACAATCAGCTATGCAACGAGAAATGATAGTTATGATTTCTTGAGAAGTCTGGAAATAGATGAAGCCCAAGAAGCAGTAACACCAGGAAAAGAATTCGGAGAGTATGAGTATATTGACTACTTTTATATGAAGCAGGCCTACAGCACAATTCACAAATGGGCTTGCAAACAGGGCGATAATTTTGACAACAATGATTTCCAATCCAAGTTTATCCATCGCACAAAGGTGATTTGGTACGAGACTATAGATGAAGACCCCATCAAAGTCTTCACTCGTCTTAACATAGGGAAAATATCGCTCACGAACGCAGAACTTATCAAGGCTCTGTTTATGAATCGTTCAAACTTTCGGGTCTCAGATGTCAATCACCTGAAATTGAGGCAGCAAGAAATATCAAGTGAATGGGACAATATTGAATATACGTTGCAAAATGATGAGTTCTGGCTGTTCTTAAATGAAAAAGGCTATAGCCGCCCTACGAGAATAGACTTTATTTTTGACCTGATTTGCGAACATAACGAATTAACACTCTGCGAAGAGAAGTACTGCCAAATAGGTTCTGATGACTATAGAACTTTCCGATACTTCTACGAATATTTCAATTCAGCGCAATCGGATATAGAAAAATGCTGGAATGAAGTGAAAGCGTATTTTCAAACTTTCAAGGAATGGTATGATGATTTGGAACTCTATCACTATGTGGGTTATTTAATCATATATGGACATACTATTTCCGACCTTGTCGCTGAATGGAATAATGCTATAGATAAAGCTTCTTTCGTAAAGTCATTAAAGCAGATGGTTAAAGCCGAGATAGACAAGTGTCCTGGAATTGATTTCCAATACAATGTAGATGGTAGTAACAAAGGAAGGAACAAACCTATCCTCCTTTTCCATAACATACAGACAATTGTTAATCAGAACAAGAATAACCTTGACAACTCAAAGTATCAGATAGGAGTATTTTACAAATTCCCATTTCACCTTTATAAAATTGAAAGTTGGGACGTGGAGCACATCAACTCGAACGCGACTAACGAAGAAGATGATACGATGACACAAGAGCAATGGCTTTTGAATGTTTATCTAAGTGCGGAAAATAAGATTCAGTCAAAAATAATTGACTTCTTTGCCATGGACAGTGAAGAACAAAAGAATAAACTATTTGATGAAATCAAAAAACATTTTCACCAAGCTGAAAACTGGACTCCAGAGGAAAAGAACAGAATCTGGAACTATACTTTATTGGACTCTTCGACCAATAGAAGCTATGGCAACGCTCTATTCTCAGGAAAGCGCCGCGTTATAATCGGCAAAGACAAAGGTGTAAGAATTTCAATTCCAAGGTTTACCAGAGATGGGAGGTTAGAGTTTACAGCTGAAAGCAAAGCGGAATCATGTTTTGTACCTCCTTGCACAAAGCAAGTTTTTATGAAATACTATTCGGCAATCATGACCGATGCCAACTACTGGACAAAAGAAATAGATGCTGAAGGTTATTTAAGAGACATCAAGGAATGTATTAACAAATTAGATAATTGAAAAAATGGCAAACAAAACAACTTTCTGGAGTTTTCTGAAAAACAACTATATAGAGATTCCAATCATTCAACGCGACTATGCACAAGGAAGATTGGGAAAAGAGAATCTTCGCAAAAATTTCTTAGGTGACTTGAAAAGGGCTTTGGACAAGGAGCCGCCATATAAAGACACGGAAATGAAGTTAGACTTTATCTATGGAACTACGGAAAACGACAGGCTCAATCCACTGGATGGTCAGCAACGCCTCACCACCCTCTGGCTGTTGCATTGGTACATAGCTTTACGCGCTGACATGTTGAACGAAGATAACTGCGCAATCCTAAAGAAATTCACATACGAGACAAGAATCACATCCCGAGAGTTTTGTCAGAATTTGTGTGTTCCAAAAAATTTTGAAAACTTCTGTAGCAGCGACATTGTAGGATTTATCACAAAACAAACATGGTTTTATTCTGCATGGAAGCAGGATCCAACTATTCAATCGATGCTTAGGATGTTAAGTGGCACTAAAATTTCAGACAAGAAAGGAGAAGATATCACAGACGGAATTGATGAATTATTCGATGATGACAAGTGTGCATCAGCGGATACATTTGTTGCCTACTGGAACATATTGACAGATGATACATTGTGCCCCATTGTATTTTATAATCTTCCGCTTAAAGACTTTGGTCTTACTGATGACCTATATATCAAGATGAATGCGCGTGGCAAGCAACTAACCAGTTTTGAGAATTTCAAAGCTGATTTAATTGGCTACATGACAAAATGTTCTGAAGAAGCATTTGAGGATAAACAGAAAAGTCAATGGGAAATTCTTTTAGATACCCGAAAAGGTCTTCCCATCAAGTTTGACACAGACTGGACAGATATCTTTTGGGCTAACAGGTCATGTGGCATAAAAGACAAAAATGGCAAAGGCATTAAATCCAAATCAAATCATATTGATGAAATATTTTTCGCATTTCTGAACAGATTCTTTTGGAATGAATTGTTTATAGCGAGGAAATCGGACAATCCTTCGCAGTTTTTACTTGACATGGGTAAAGGCGATGAGAATTCCGTGCAAGAGAATGAAAACGCTTCATACAGGTATCTCAACGATTCCGCCAATAGCAACCCAAATGACTACGATACTAAAATTGCATACCAAGGTCTGGACGAATACAAATATGATAATGGCGTCATACCTATTGAGTTCTTTTTGAAATTGCAAAGAGTCTTGAACAACTATTACAGATTCTCCCAAAATTGCACATTGCCCACTTGCCCATGGGATAGCAGTTTCAAGTTCATACCTCAATATGTAAAGAATGAAAACTCCGACAATATAGAAATCAGCAATAATGCGAATGAAAAGATACTCAGAGTTTCCACGCTAAATCAGGTACAAAGGATAGTTTTCTTCGCCATATGCAAGTATTTCGACCACGATGACACTGTTGAAGACAGTATGGATTCAATGAAAAGATGGATACGAGTTATTTGGAACCTAATTTCCGGAGAAGGCGAAGATGGTCGTTCGCAAATTAGAAGTTCTGTGGCTATGCGAACTGCTATAGAACACATAGAGAGACTTGATGCTCATGATGTTTACAACAGTTTGAACTGCATGCCGTTTGACGAGAGAACTTCAGATTTCTCAAACAGATGGAATGAAGAGATTAACAAAGCAAAACAAATAGTGTGTCAAGAAGTGCGTAGCGACGGGAAAACCTGGGAGGAGGTCATCACAGAAGCTGAACAATATGCTTTTTTCAGAGGAAGCATACGCTTCCTGTTTCAAGACGAAAACGGGCAGGTGGATTGGAGAAGGTTTGACGAAAAATGGAAACATGCGAAAAACTTCTTTCTACCAAAGCCTAAACAAACCACTGCGATGCAAGAACGATACCGCAATGCGGATTTACTAAAGTCTATGATGGGTTGGTTTACATCTGAGGCTTTTCAAGAGCTATTATGGTGGAAACACAGGACGTTCAACAATAAGCCAGAGACTTGGCTGTATTACCTTTTGAACAACGATAATTGTAAAGCCATACACCACCTCATGCTTGGCGAGACAAACACCCCTGATACGTTTGAGAAATCTTCCGATTTTAACGAACGAACGGTTTATATCCTCGCAACCACATCATTGTTGGATTTCGTGATTACTCATATTCCCAGTTCTTGGATTCGTAACTACCACAATCACATAGCAATTTTCCCAAGTGGAAAAGGTGTATTCTTGAATGCCGAGAAAAGAGACGGTTTACTGTCCTCCACAGAACAGATTGGAATAAGGAAGGAGCACATAATCCCTGGAACTACATTGCTCTATGGTTCGGATATCAATTTTACATTCAACAACCATAATTTCCAGTGGTACCGCAACGATTTCGTGTATATGATGGATAAAGATGAGTATTGGAATTATGCGATTAAAGATGAGAAATCTCAAGAGGAGACGGATAAATTCTATTGTTGCAGTACAAGCAACATACAAGACAGTGCAGGTTTAATACAAATGCTAACAGAAATTGTTAATGATTATTCTAGTAAGCTGTTATGATACAAGATATTTCATCAGGCGCAGTGAAGCCTTCTTCTACAGAATAACGTTTACATAAACCAGGGAGCCTTCGATGCAAAAGCATCGGGGGCTTTTTCATTTACGTGTCTATGAAAGTGCAGAAGGAGTCTGCTGAAAACGGAGGATATCCACCCACCCAAAACGGGGA